>Ga0325401_1000230_pt1 | contig 37040 bp, 10 predicted proteins | sample PopdelMetagenome_FD_205666 | JGI IMG/M metagenome (GOLD analysis project Ga0325401, IMG submission 205666) | Populus deltoides microbial communities from Bellville, Georgia, United States - Xylem-PdKOR-R2 | ecosystem: Host-associated > Plants > Phyllosphere > Stem > Wood/Secondary xylem | place...
CACCATATTTAGTTTTAGTGATGCATGACCTACTGGAAAACTGATTATAACTTGCCTTATAGTGGGAAACTGCAATTTCATAGCTTGATTGTCCCATCTTATTTTTTGTGAAATTAAAACGTCCTGTTTCTAAGAATTTGTTAAATTGAATGCAACATGTTGATTTAAATCTTTGCATGACAGGAGAATTGTTGGCGTAGCCCATGTTGAGGATTTTGAATCAATTACTGATGCTAGCAAACGAGCCACATGTGAGCAGCAGGCTCTTGACCTGGCGAAGATGGTTCTCAAAGAAAGGAAAAAATTCCAATCCATTGATGAAGTTGTATTAGCCATTCAGCAAGTGCAGTGATGACATGCTTGGGGGTAAAGTTTTGGTTTAAATATTGGAGCTTTGGTTGAGCTATTTTCAGTAAAAACGCATTTCACCGCAACATTATATCGGATTGTAATTTTCCTCTAAAGGAAAAGAAATAAATCTGCATTCCTCCCCTGTGAGAGTAATTTTATAATTTTCTTGGAACTCTTTCCGTTTCCGTTTTTATAGGATCACTGGAGATGCGTTCTCTATCTGACTCTCGGGGTCGGCCATGGCCAATTTGAAAGCAAATGGAAAAATGCATTTCACCTTTTAAATTGGATCAATGGATGCGTACATGTATTGAGAAATGTCATTGCAGGAAATCAAGGTCGCAGAAAGGAAACTAATTTCGAAGTGATCGTTCATAGAAGTTGCCACCGCAATTGTCCATTGTATATTGATGCGAGCAATTACAAGCGTGCAACATTCTATAATTTCAGCTCTTGATTAACCAAGTTCTTTCATGTTCCGTACTTGGCTTTGTAGTTTGTCCAAAGCTCATCAACAGTCTTCCCCAGCAGATCAACAAAGTACTGAGCACTATAACCAGTTCTCATCTTATTGTTAAGCTCTGCCACAAACCCTTTTCTAAGATCATTACAATAGTCCAAAAACCTAGCAGTAACATCATACCCTCGATCCCACCTATCACCCTGCCCTGGTTGCACCCAGTGACTAGGTGCGTAATTAGCCTTTAACCTTACAAAATCAGCAATCCCTTCAATTAATCCTCCTGGAGTTGTTCCGTTACCGTCCCATTGCCATACGTGTGTCATTTCATGGTAAAGCACCCCACTGAACTCTCTTTCCAGATCACCAGTGTAGTTCCCTATGTAATTGCTGCTGACATGAATCTCATTGTTATCAGCGTATGCAACACCATCCATGTCATCTATGAACAAGTCCACCCTATGAACATTTTTTCTATCTGCTGGGTCAGTCTGTTGGAAGATACTCCATATGAATGCTGTTGCGGATGCTAGTATTTGCTTGCTATGATCCACCCCGATATCACCTGTGAACCTGGCTCCACCAGCCGTTGCACAAGCGTTGTTGGTGACAGTGTAGGCCGTCAAGTCCTCGGCTGCAATGGTATTGGTTGCTAGTATTACAAGCAAAGAGAGAAACAGATGCGGTGAAAGTACCATGGTCAAGAAAGAAGGTGCACTATATATATAGTTCTTTAGGTTGTGTTTGATTTGCACTGGATATGAGTTGCTGCTCCATGGTTTATATAGGGAGTTAGGCATGACCACAGTAGCATGCGGTTCAGAATTAAGTAAATGTTCAGCCGGCGGACAGCCAGTCTTCTTTTTTAATTTTTTTAATTAATATTGGTGTTCGGGCAGCTTAAATGCATCTCGACTAATTTCATAATTCTGAAATTAATAATCGTGTAAATTTTCAATAATTTTAAAAAAACTCAAATAAATAACCATTGAAAAACAAATTCAAAATCTAACCACTTAAGCTACCATTTAGAATCATCCGTCCCTTTTCTTTTTTTACCATGTAATAAGGATGCGGTCATGAGAATTGACAACTAGTCTCTTTTCTCTACAATGATGGGTGGGAAAAGAAAAATAAAAGCAACGAGAACCCAATAAATTAATCTCTTGGTTCTGCATTTATAAGAAGTTTTACTTTGAATCTAATTAAAAGGTTAATTAAAAAGTTGGAAAACATGTTTGTTAATAACATATAATAAGATGTTAATTAAGTTGCTTATTCTTCATGTTTGCTAAATCTCATGAACTACCATCAAAATCCATATCTAAGAGTTAAAATTGTACATTTTACTTAAAACAAGAATTGTTTTGGTAATCAATATTATTTTATTAATTATTGTGGTGAATAAAGAATTAGATTTAGTTAAACATGTGCTTATGCTCCACTTGGGTGGATTTGTTTTCCACATTTCACAAAGAAAAGGCATTTTCATAAAAATACTTGAAAAATATTGTATTTATTTGTGAATGTTTTTTAATTTTTAGAAAAAAAAATTAAGAAATGAAAAACTAAACCAAATGCGTTTACTGATTAAGAATTGAAATTTTTTTCTTGAAAACATGTGTTTTTTTTTTTAATTATCCACTTTTAAAAAACTTGAAAAACACCGAGATTGTTATTTTTCAAATTCCCCACTATAAAAATAAAGATTTTATTTGGTTCACCTAATGTTTTATGATCATTACTTTTCATATTTTTAATTTAATCCAAACAAGGCCCTTGCTTCCTATTTTGAAAATTTGATATTTAATATACATGTTTCTTTAATTCTCCAAGAAATGTTTTTATAATAAATAAATAAATAAAAACAGAGAAGGAAATAGAAAAACTATGTTCCTTATATAATAATAAAAGTAAGTTTTATCATTATCAGTGTCTTTTAAAATTAAGACAAAAAAATATAAAATTACATTATTTTAATCATTTAAACAATAGGACAAGAAATTCTTCATAGAAAGTATCATCATTGCAAGTCTACCTGAAAAGAATTGGTCTCTCCATTTCAAATAAACAACAGGCCCTCCAAAGAAGAACAGCAAAGAACACCTTGTCTCCCGTCCGTCCTTTTCCTCTGGAGCGACAAACAAATCAAACCATAAAACTCACTAAACGTGTTCCTCGATTTATGGGCAAATTAATGTCCATTATCAATGTCTTTTAGCCATGCTGTTCCTAGCATATTACCTAGGCAATCAGACAAAAAATGACTACGGTCCTTGTTTATTAATACCATACCAAAGACCATGCAGGAATGCAGAAAAGTGTGTGTGTAAAACAAGGCAATCAGACAAAAAAAGTGTGTGTGTGTGTGTGAAACAAGGCAATCAGACAAAAAAAGTGTGTGTGTGTGTGTGTGAAACAAGGCAATCAGACAAAAAAAGTGTTTGTGTGTGTGTGTGTGTGTGTAAAAAATAAATAAAAAAACAATGCTACCAACGCATGATGCAGGCATAAAATGTGAGCCGGGTTGCGTGGATTGACCTCTCTATCGTTTTTTTCCTATTGTATTTCAAACTTGTATTTCATTCACTAAATAAACAGAGGATTACAATGTTGGCATAATACAATTAAGTACTGCATAAGCAACACAAACTGGGACCTCTTCTAATCACACCATATGCTTTGGAGAGTTAATAGTTTATATTCTCGTTCTATATTATTGTGCATTGGATCAATTTGTTTTTTTAATATCAAAAAAATATCAGGTTATAAAAATTATTTGATATTGTTGTTAAATTTGATTTTGTAGGTAATATTGAAACCTCTTGATCTGATTCTTTGTATAGCCTGGTTCCTGTCGCACCCTCGCGGCGGAGCGCGGCGTCGCGGCGATCCTCGATTGATTTCGGGGTCTTTTGTTTTATTGAATAAGAGGGAGTCGCCACCTAGTATTTGGTCACTAGGAACCCTAACTGGTCTTTCAGAGATTCTAAGGCAAGGGACTGGTTGCGTAAAGGGAAGGTGTTAGCACCTCTAGTACGCCCTACCTAAGGTAAGCTGCTTGGTGTTTGGTTTGCTTTATAATTGCTATAGTGTTGGTGTTTTCTAATCCCATCAGTTTTTCTAGGTTTTGATTCAAACTAAATTTATTATGATAGAAATCCAAAGAAGTTCCATGTGCTTTACAAGCTCATTTCCCCTTAGTTTTTCAAGAGTTTGCGACTCATAAATCGCAAGGAGGAGAGACAAAAATTTAGAAATCTGGGGTGCTTTAAAAACCTATTTTTTTATCTTAGTGTTTTATACTCTCACGGCTCATAAACCATGGAGTAAAAAATTGAAATGTCCTCGATTATAATCAAGGCTTCTCTCAAGGATTTATGCGGATTTATTATTCCTAGAAAATTATTTTGGATATTTACCACTCCGGGTTTCTTTATCCAAATATTAACAGTGAATAATAACAAATTATTCTCAATAATATTTTGGATATTCGTCCTTTAAGGATTTCTTTATCCAAACATTAGCGGTGAATAATAGATGAATTCCCCCCAAAATAAGATTTTTATATTTTTTGGAATATTGGCCAATACCCTTTGGAGTTTTACAAACATGTTGTAAAATCCAAAAATGCAAGAAAACAATTTATTTATTATGTTTAAGAAATCCATGCAAAAACACATTTTCAAAACTTCCAATATTTTTTGTATATAAAAAAAAACGTTCAAAACATGTTAGGGCATTGGCCATATGTAACACACAAGAAAACATTTTTCCTTATATATTTTTTTTGTCAAAACGCAAACAGCATAATTACATGTAATCACAAAAATGGAAAGTAGCAAACCATCATTCATATTACAAGAACTACAAGAAACTTGAAACAATTCGTAACAAAAATCGTTCAAAGCCAAATCAACTTAAAATTTTATACACTGGAAATGACTAAGCCCATATGCATGAGGGAGCCAAAGTTTTGAAACTGAAATTTTGAAATCAAAATCCTACTACATGTGACCACGACTCATGACCTATTTTCTTTTAACAATCCGGGAGAAACTGCCATGCTAGTTTCATACAAAAAGGAAGAGCTTGGGACAACATGCTTTTATAACATATATATATATATATATATCACGGACTAGAAACCAAAGCAGACCTGGCCGACTATTTCAATCAAAAAAATGGAAGGACACAAGCAGAAAAAGGAGAGGAAAAACAGAGAGAAAAAGAGCATAAAAAGAGGAGAAAAACGCAAGGGAGGCAGAGAGTAAGAAAAACACAGTAAATAGATAGAGTTTTTTTTTTTGCATTCTGGTGTTATTGTGAGGTTAGGGGAGAGAAAAAAGACAAGACGGAGAGGGAGCTTTGCTGCTAAACCTTGACAACAATGTTTCTTGGTTTTATTTCATCTTCTGCAGAAAAGAAGATGGTGAGACTTGCAGGTAAGTCTTCACTTCCTCCTCCTTTGCTGCCTTTAAATCTGTTGTACCTGTTTTGTTTTTACTTTGCACATTCGTTTTCAATTTTAGATTGTACAATGAATGCTTGCCTTGTGTTGTTTCTGCCGTGGTTTTGAGTTTTGGATGGGTGACTATGTTAAGAGTTGGCTAGCCTCTAAAATTAAATTATGTGGCAGTTGCCTCGACGTAATTCAATTGACTTGATTGGTCTAAAAAATACTTGAAAGACTGTTAAAAAACGTATGAGGATTAAATTGAAAAAAAATAAAATTGAAAGTAAAAATAAGGAGTTCAATTGTAAAGGACAAAAAGGAAAGAATCTTTTAAATGAAACTCCATAAAAAATCCCGTTTTATTTAGTATAGAAAGTAACCCAAACACACACACACACACACACATATACATACGCACGCAACAACATGCTCATCTCCCTTCATAAGGATAATATTCATAAGCATCTCTAGTTAGGTCGAGAATGATCGACTTTTGATATGGTGGTACGAGCTTAATTGTTGGGTTTCCCGAAACATTTACATGTAGAAAAAATGGTAAGTTTATTTTTTTAAAAGAAGTATCAAAGATCCCGTTAGAAAGATCTAGAGTTGTCTAGGGTTTATACAAAGACTACCTGAAGATCAAATATTCTTTTTGGCTTTAAATAATTAGTTCAAGGTTGGGTTGTCGCAAACCATAAGTTGTCCGAGTGTCCAACCTTTAACGGTAATCCACATACCTTTGAGTGCAAGCTCTTTTCTTTTGTATTTAGGTGTTTTTGTACTGTATTGTTGTACTACCATCTAATGTCATTCCCAGAAAATAAAAGACATGACATTCTATTTATAGGAAAACCTAAACACCTTATAAAAGCAAAATATCATTTTTCTCCTTAAATAATATCATTTATATTATTTAAGGATAATTTTAAAAATTTATTCAATTAAGTTCCTACTTTATTTTTTCTAGATCTAGAATTGTAATCCCTTATATTAATTACATTCTAGTCCTCAATTTCTAAAATTTATTTACAATTATGTCACACTTGATTTCTAACCAATTGTTATTATACATGTGAACCATTAGGTTCCTTAATAAGTTGACTCAAATATAAATCATAATCCTAAATAAAATAAGATTAAATAAATTAAACAATTGAATTTATTATCAATTCAATAATTGATTGATTTATATTTGAAGATCAAGTACAATGTCTAGCAACATGTCATGATCCCTCAAATATTAAGAAATTCATAAGTGGTTTGACTTAACCTTTCAGTAACTAGTTTTTCAGTGTAATTGTTATCTTTTCATCAAGAATGTTTTGATTTAGATATTATAGCATGAAATATGTGTACTTTGTTAAATCATTTTAGTTTTGAATAGTCATTGATTCTTTGAATAAGATTTGAAACTCTTTTCAAATCCCATTCCACCTTGGTCAATGATTTCACAATCAATACTATTTAAAAATAGATAAAACATTTTTCTAATTTACTTAGGGTGATGAATCCTCTCTTGATTACTCAAATATCTTCATATAGTTTATGTTATAACCAATATTTGCATGTTTGTTACCATTGATTAGGACAACATGTGGTCAGGATCAAAACATAACACTTCTTATATAAGTTAACGTATAGTGATCCCAATTATAAGGATCACACAACTATTATGTGAGTCTTTCCATAAACATAAGTGATCTCTTCATATAAAATTATCTTACGGGTTAGTTTAGTGTACAGGTCATCTGAGAAGCATCTGTATATTAGTTTTAAGTATCTCTAATACCTCAGTTTATAAGAGCAGTTGCTTCCTTTTTATAAAGGAACGAACATAATATTTATCGGTCTTAACAACTCTAATTATTGTTCAGTCTTAATAGAATATTGATTAGGAATATTTAGGAATAATGCTTTGATGCAATAAGAATCTCATAATTATAACATCTTTATAATTTTTTATGCAAAACATTTTGTCTATGTATGTGGATTAGGACAATCTAAGCAACCTTCTAGATTTATCTTTATAAATTTTTATTTTTAATATATAGGTTGCTTCTCTCATATCCATTGTGGAGAAATTCTTGGACAAACAGATCTTTACTGACTAAAGTAAAAGAATATTATTTTTTATCAATAATATATCATCTACATATAATATTAATAAAACGACACCATTCCTCATAATCTTTTTATAAACACAAGGTTTGTCCATATTTTTAATGAAATTAAATTGTTTGATTATCTCATCAAAACGAATATTCCAACTTCTTGAAGCTTACTTAAGTCTATAAATGAATTTTTATAACTTGCATATTTTATTGGTAAATCTCTTAGATTCAAAACCTTCAAGTTGTGTCTTTTACACATCTTCATAAAGATTTCCATTTAGAAATGCAACTTTGACATCCATTTGTCATATCTTATAATCATGGTATGCAACTATAGCAAATAAAATCCTTACGGATTTTAACATAGCTATAGGTGAGAAGTTTTATCAAAGTCAACATCTTGTCTTTGTCTGTAATTTTTGACAACTAGTTTAGCTTTGTATGTTTATACATTTTCATCCATTTAAGTCTTTCTTTTAAATAATCACTTACATCAAATGAGCTTTATCCCTTTAAGTGGATCAACTAAATTTCATACCTGGTTGATGTACAAGAAATCTATTTCAGATTTCATGACTTCAAGTCATTTCTCATAATCAATTTTAAATATTGATTTCATTTAGTCGGTAGGCTCATCAAGTATGATTAACTAGTCATAATCAGCTTCCATAAAAAATTGATATCTCACTGGTTCGTTCTAATACTCCTTTCAAAAACGAATTCTTTCTTTAGAAATGTAGCATATTTTGAGATAAACACCTTTTGCTCAACAGGATAGTAGAAATAATATCGAACTGATTTTTTTAGATATTTAACAAACTTACAATTATCTAACTTAGCTCCTAACTTTGAAGATACTATATGTTTCACATAAGTGTTACATTTTCAAATCTTTAAATATGATAAATTTGGTTTTTTATCATTTCATATCTCATATGGAGTCTTATCAAAAAATTTTAATGGAACCCTATTTAAAAAACAAGTAGTAGTTTACAGGGCATAGCCCTAGAAAGAATGTGGAAGGTATGCATAGTTAATTATGGACCATATCATATCCAATAGGGTCGATTTCTCTTTTTAGAAACTCCATTAAATTGTGGTGTTCTAGAAGGTGTCTATTATGAGATAATCTCATTATCTTTCAAACAATCTTGAAATACTAGGCTCAAGTATTCACCTCCTCAATCCAATCTAAATATCTTAATGCTCTGTTCAATTTGTATTTCAATTTCATTTCTAAATTCTTTAAACCTTTCAAATGATTCAGGTTTTCATCAAATACACATGACCATATCTAATATAGTCATCAATGATGAAATATGTATATCCATCTATGGCACAAATCGTTATTGGTTCATATGCATCTGTATATATTAAACTTAACATTTCTTTAAACCTTTCACTTTTTTTTAGTAAAAAGTGTTTTGGTCATCTTACCTAATAAATAAGCTTTACAAATTTTATATAATTCGTAATCAAAATGATCTAATATCCTTCTTTATGTAACTTAGTGATTTTTGTTTCATTAATATGACCTAGTCTATAATACCATAAATAATATGGATATTGATTATCTAATATGTTCTTCTTGCTATTTATATTGACTCTTGGCATTTCAAGTATATACAAACCATTTGTATAAATACCAAATTCATAATAAACATTATTGTTATAGAAAGAACAAGTATTAGTCCACCTAGCAAAGTTAATGTAACAACCCTTGTTTCATTGTCAACTTGTAGGTCCATTTTACCTTTATATAATCTTCTACTTTTTCTTAGTTCCTATATATTATTGAAAATGTGAAATCGTATTTGGTGTTCAATACCTAAGAACTACTATGTGAAGTAGAAATATATTTTTCAATCATAAACATACATGAAGTGGAAACCTTAATAAGTTTCTTACCCTTTAAAGTTGCAAGATATTCCTTGCAATTTCTCCTCCAATAGTCATCCTTTCCACACTGATGACCAGTAACCCTATCTTTCTTGATGCCTCTAGTAAGCTTCTTTTCTTTAGAGACAGAACTTTTATTTTTTTTATTCTTCTTCTTAGATATTCTAGAAGACTAAATTAGGAGAACATGACTTTTTTCCTTCTTAATGGTCCCTTCAACAGTTTTAAGCATATTAAACAATTCTAATAATGCACTATCCAACTTATTTATGTGATAGTTCATAATGAATTATGAAAACATTTAGGATAATGACTATAAGACAAAGTCAAAACATAACTCATGGTCCATGACAAAATCCAATTAGCCTAATTTCTCAATATAGCCAATCATTTTAAAAAACATGAGTGTTCATTAAGGAATTATCTATCATATTGCAGCAGAACAATTCCTTTGAGGTCTCATACCTCTAAGTCCTACTGGCTATATTGAACAATTCCTTGAGATGCATAACCCTAGTATGGGCATCCATATTGTCATATTACCTTTGAAGTTCAGGTGTTATGCTAGCTAACATCACATACAACCTGATCATTGTCATTAATATGATATTGATATTCATTTCTAACTTCTTCATCAACATCCTCATTAGCTGCAAGGGGAATCAAATTTTTAAGAACATATAACATTAGTTTTTGCTTAAGAATAATTTTCACATTACAGTACCTATCCAAGAAGTTTGGTTTAGTCAATTTGTTAGTATCAAGTACATTGCATATGAATATGTTACTACTCATTTTAATCCATCAACTTATTCATGTAAAGAATAGCAAGTATTAATTTCATGAATACATATTTAAAATCAAATTCAGATAAGATCTTTAATGAGGGATTTATTATTTTTCATTAAGTCTCTTTACATGGAATTAGTGATATATCATACATAACAATTATAAATAAACATACACTTGTAGCATATCATTCTAAATGAATGATTATAGACATATCTTAATTAATTCTCTTGAGATATTGAAGAGAATTAGGTGGTCAAAACATAGGTAGTTGTTGCAAATCTTCATAAGTCCTTTGCGAACATTATGGTTATATCATTCGCCGCCATTCTTTCTTCGTTTTGTATTATAAAATAATTTTTCTATCTAAATTCTTACATTTCTAAATTGCATAACATTTACATAATTGAATGAGAAACCTTGAGTTACATTCAAGAGGAATTATATGAGAAAATAATTTTACAACCCCAGAAGAAAAATTGAGAAAATACAAGACACACAGACCCTATTAATATTACAACCATTCAACCATAAAAACAAAATCACATTGATCTTTAATGTCCATAATCATCCACCATGCATGGTAACATATTAATATGCTTAAATAAATATATCGTATGCTACAATTCTAATATTGTCTTTATGTGCAATTTTAAAATAAAATATTAAATCAAATCCAATTTGATAATTTCCCAAGCATAATAAATTTTATTTAGTATAAATTTTCATTGAAAAAACATTTTTCAAAATTTAATAAGAAAATTGATCATATTAATTTAAGATCAATTAAATGAAATTTTCTAGTTTAAAAACTCTTTTTATTTTAGAAAAAATATTTTTCTAAATATTATTTAATTAAATTCTAATCCAATTATAAAAATAATCTATAATTAATTTAATTTAGGGTTTCAATTTTAATATAAAATTATTATTTTATATATAGAGGGGTAAATTCATAATTTTAACCCCAAATATACCTAGATGCAATTAGATATAAGTTACAAGGGTAGAATTGTAATTATACCCCTTAAAAACCTAAATAAAACTCGAGGGAAGAATCATAATTCTGCTCCTATCTTCATCTCTTTATTATTGCAGTTGTTGCTGCAAGCGTGGGTTGTTCACACCAACAGAAATCTTTAGTAGTGACAATAGTGTTGTCACTAGTTAGCATTATATGTAGTAGCGTTTGATGTTGTTATGGCTACTACCAACGACAACTGGCCGTGTTATGTGCATAACTACACACGCCACCGATAGTGGTTGTTGCATCCACCCAAAACCATTTTTCTTTTTTAATTTCAATGGTGGATTTCAACTAGAGGCAAAACACTTGACCAGATATGGTAAGAATAGTAGCCAAATTTTATTTTTTAAAAAAATCATGATAGAAAAAATTACTTTTGGAAAAAATAAATTTACACGCAAATTTAATTTGTAATTAATGCCAATAAAAATTAAAACATGCAATCAACAACCCTATTTGTCTAATGAAGGCTATGATACCATTGTTTGGTTTCTCAAAACATATACACGTAGTGAAACTATAAATTTATAGTTTTTTTAGGAGTCCCAAGGATGTCGTTAGAAAGATCCAAAGTTGTTTAGGGTTTATATAAAGATTATTTAAAGATCAAATATTCTTTTCAGCTTTGAATAATTGCTTAAAGGCTAGGTTGTCGTAAATCACAAGTTGTTCACGTATTTGACATCTAACGGTGATCCATACGAACCACTAGTAAGAAATCTATTAAACATTTTTAAAATAGAGGGATTGTTATACCTTTGAGTGCTAGCTATTTTCTTTTATGTTTAGGTGTTTATGTATTGTACTGTTGTACTATCATCTAATGTCATTCACAAAAAATAAAAGGCATAACATTCTATTTATAAAAAAACCTATAAATATTAATTATAAATGATAAAATATCAATTTGCCCATTAAATAATATCACATATATTATTTTAGGAAAATTTTAAAATTTTATTCAATTAAGTCTCTACATGATTTTTTCTAGGTCTAGAATTGTAATCCCCTGTATTAATTATATTCTAATTCTTAATTTCTAAAATTTATTTACAATCAAGTCACACTTGATTAATCATCCCATTTTAATTTTTGACCAATGGTTATATGTGTGTGACATATTAGATTCCCTAATAAATTGTTCCAAATATAAATCACAATTATAAATAAAATACGATTAAATAAATTAAACAATTTAATTTATTATCAATTTAACAATTGATTGATTTATATTTGAAGACCAAGTACAATGTCTAGCAACTTTTCATGATCCCTCAAATATTAAGAAAGTCATAAGTGGTTTGATTTAACCTTTCAGTGGTCAGTTTCTCAGTGTAATTATTATCCCTTCATCCCAAGAATGTTTTGATTTAGATATTATAGCTTGGAGTATGTCTTCTCTGTTAAATCATTTTAGGTCTCAACACTATAATTATTGATTCTTTGAATAAGATTTGAAACTCTTTTCAAATCTCATTCCACCCTGACCAAAGATTTCACAATTAATACTATTTGAGAATATATGGAACACAATTTCTAATTCACCTAGAGTGATGAATCCTTTGTTGGTTACTCAAATACTTTCATATAGTTTATGTTATACCCAATATGTATTCGTTTATTACCCTTAATTAGGACAATGTATGATCAAGATCAAAGCATAACACTCTGATACAATCCAAGCAAGGTTAGATTTGGATATTCACGTGAAATTTCCTACAATTCAGTTTTACGTTATTGAGAATAACTCTATATCAAACTGTTGGATCGAGCTAAAACTTTATCAGAAGATTCCAAAGGTTTTTTACCATGTTGGAGTAAATTTTTAGGTGAATCGGAGTTCAGGAAAGAATTGCGATATAGGTCAGAACATGTTGTACAAATTTTGTTATTTACTTTCTTTGACTTGTGAACTTTCTATTTAGCAAGGATCTTTTTCCGGTAAAGATCTTTTTCCTACAAGGATATGACAACATGTTTTGGAAATTTTCTAGTTCTACCAAGATCTTTAATGGTCTGCAATATAATTTTCAAGTATGGTATTGATTCATTAATGTTTCAAAATTGTTTTCTTACAAGGATTTTTCTTATTCATCCTAGCTACACAAGGGAAGAACGGCTGATGGTATTTAATGAAAAAATTGTTTATAGGATCATTGGGCAGCATTGTAGGCTATAAATAAGCCTTATATCAGACTTGTATTGTTTGATTTTCTTCTTTTATTCTCACAACAACATAGGAGGTTAACTTATGAGTTTTATTTTTATTATTTCAACTATAGTCCTAGCTTGTTTGGGCTTAATTAATACTATCATGTGAGCTTTTCTATAGATATAGGTGATCCTTTCATATGAGATTATCTTGTGAGTTAGTTCAGTGTATATATCTTCTAACAAGCACCTGCATATTAGTTTCAGATATCCCTCAAACCTCACTTTATGAGAGCAGCTACTTCCTTTCATAAAGTAATGAATATAATATACATCAATTTCAACAGCTCTAATTAATGTTCAGTCTTAATGGAACATTGACCATGAACATTTAGGAACAATGTTTTGATGCAATAGGAATCTCAAAATTATAAAAACTTTATAATTTTCTATGGAAACCATTTTGTTCCACAAACTTTATCTTTACTCTAGATTCATTAATCAAACATTAGATTTATTAATCAAATATAATTGAATATTAAAGATAAAGAAAGTTTTTATTTAATTAATATGTTTTACATGAATAAAATCATTGTTACGTGTAACTAAGCGATTGGTTACAGAATATATTCACTAACATTAACTTCATTTGATTTATTGAAAAAATAAACTTCATATAATTGTGAGCTTGAATATATTTCTATAACTTATCTATAATAGGGGTGAGCATATGTTCAAATGGTTCAGTTTTGACCAAAAATTCCAAAAAACATTGATTTTTTCTTTTTCAAAAATTTAACCCAAATCCAACCAAATAAAAGAACAAAATCAATGGATTTGGTTTAGTTTTTATATTTTTAAAAGCTGAATAAGTCTAATTTAATTTAAGAGTATTTAGATGGGTTGATTTTTTCAATGAGCTCAGTTTATAAAAGTTTTTGTTTGAATTTTTTTATTTCTAAAATCTGAAACAAAAGCAAATCAAATCTAAAGTTTTTTAAGAGTTTTTTAACTTGCATTATTTAAAAGATTCGAACAATCATTCCGTTTGATTGATTTCAAATCAGTTTTGACAAATATTCCGAATAATTCAATTGATTTGCTCTACCCTAGTCTATTGCATGAAAATGCTATTTCACAATGTGTGATTATCTCATAATCATTATTAAAATCCTTATTCTAGAATTTGAGGAGATGATTCTTTGTCACGGGGTCAATTTTTCATTCCGAAAACAGACCTCGCGCGATAGTCTAGTCCTGTTAGACTCAGCCTTTCCCTCACCGATTCACTCGTGTTTGCTTAGGTGTTTTCCTCACCAAGAGGTTTCCTACATTCTCTCCCGTTACGTAGACAAGTGGAATACACAAGTGACGATGCACAGGACCAAGTACACAAGTTATTACAGGAAAACACTCCTAACTTTTATTAGTCTCGTCGACAAAGGGTATACACAAGTTTGTTAGTGTGCGCGCGCTATGCACAAGTGTTCTGCCTCCACCATGGATCAAATAGCGGATGTCTTCACCAAAGGCCAAACTGCACAACATTTTCAGTATCTAATGAGCAAATTAATGGTCTGTCAAAACCCCATTAATTCAAGGGGGTGTTAGACTATCAGAATCTTCAGCAGAAAATCCAGTAGCATCTGCACGAATTCTTCACTCCATCCACTCTGTTATCAATTCAAAATAATCCAATTATTAGAATGACTTTTTGATTGTATCTGTTTGTTTTCTTATTCTGCTCAGATTTGTTTCCTTATTACAAGCATTACAATTTCATTGTACAAATATAAATATAATGGAAACTACATGGCTTAAGTGTGTTAGCTGAAACAAAGATATCTCATGTATTTATCTCTTTGTTGAATTATTCAAATTTTACATGGTTTGTTCTTGGGCTTTTACCCGAGAGTGTGTTAAAAAATCATCTTAATCAATAGCTATTATTTTTTAACACATTCTCAAACAGAAGCTCTTTGAACTTGAAACTTACAAATATTCATGTTCTCTGACGTTAATTAGTGCTGACGTTAATTAGTGCTTTCCGTGTCATATTGCTATAAGACTATCACTTGAATTCATTCTTATTGCAGAATCAATCCTGCCACTGCCACTGCCACTGCAATATAAAATTGTTTGAAATGAACCAAGGTTGCGTACTGATAAGGATAATAGCAGTGCTGGCTGATTCATTTGTGGAAGCCAACAAGGACTGATTAACTTTTGTGTCAACAAGGTAACATTTATTTAATTTATTTGGCAATAATTCCCTCTCCTCTTAATTCGTGGAAAAACGCCTGTCCATGAGAAGACATGTTCTCTTAATTGACTAGAAATAATGCAAATAGAGAAACAACTATATCTGTGGGAAAATGACAAATGGAAGATCAGTAACATTGGCTTTCCTTTATTTTTCTTATTCAGCTGCTCAACGTTGACTTCAGGATTTATATTCTTCAATAATCAAGAAAAAAACATTTAAGTGCTATCTATATTTTCTTGTTAAGTTTAATAACGAATTGGGAAGCTAAAATTTGTTTTCTATCATACTTCAGAGTGAAGGTTTTTTTTCTCTTCTTTTCTTTTTGGGAGGCCCAATTGCTCCAATGGGGGGAGTTAGCGAGCCCTGCCCCAGTTAACGTCCGATTGTGGCAGTAACAATCACAGGATTACCACTGAAGTTGTAATTCATTGACCTGTAAAGTATTACCACTCGGGAATTAAAACACACTAGCGCATGATGCTAGTGAGGGAGCTTTCTGTAGGGAATTCTGACCGGTGATCTTCTGATATTTGCCTATTGGAGGCTAAGTACACTGACACAATATTTAACGTGGTTCGGCAAACCGCTTACATCCACGGGAGAAGCCATTGCATTATATAGGGAGAGTACAAGATTTACAACAATAGAGGAGGAGGAATCATCCCCTCTTTAGCAACTCTCAACCTCACTCTATTTCTCTCTTTTCAGTGCTGCAATGGCAGCTACTGCTGGCTGCCTTGGCAACCCACTCTCTCCTATATTTCTCACATCTTTGGCTCTACTTTCCCTCTCTCAACTCTCAAATTTTGCTCTCAACCGTATGCCTCTATTTATAGGCATCCATGGTGCTGCTCCACTTGTTCTTTGGTTAATAATGGTGGCCACCGTCTCCAGCTTATTCAACAATGATGGCTGCTAACCTTTGACATTCCAGAAAGGCAGCTGCATTTGTCAATGGACGGTGCTTTCCATTAATGGTTGCTGCACATTAATGGCAACCAACCCAACACTTTTGTCAGTCAGAAAACAGGACAGAAATTTGTTGTGGTTTGTCTATGCATGAGATGGAGACTGAAGCAATTAACGAATCAGAGTAGGGAAGTAGATCGATGGATTGGTTCTCTTGACAGATATTTCGGTACAATGAATTGGCTAGGTTTTAGGATAATTTAACAGTAACCTTTCCTTTGTTTCTCTAATAGAAGGGATTCGAACTAGACTTCCTCTTTTAAGGCATTTCAATTCAAAATTTGTGTGTGAAACACACGGCCGGGTTTTCTTGTGTGCCTTGGTGGTTTTGAATTATCTGAAGATTTTATAGTGACATGAGTACCGTGTGATACTGGTGAAGCATAAGATATGGAATCATCATATTTCTTCACAATAGTTTGATGATTCCATTTTCACAGATTTCAAGCAAATCACATAGTAGTATTGCTTTCATGGATAACTTGATGATGAGAAGCCCTTCTTTCTCATGGTTAATGATTTTGCTAATTAACATCCGTGAGATCTGTGTTCTAATAGAAAGCTTAGCAGCGAAATGAAAAAGGGCACTCGAAAAAAAATACAATTTTCATGAAATAATTTTTGCCCATCTGAAATGGGTTTTATTCAAATTTTATTTAGGATAATAGGATGTGTATATTGATGCGAGCTGCTAAAAGTGTAACATTTCAAATATTCAGCTCTTAGTTAGCCAAGCTCTTCTATTTTCCATACTTGGCCTTGTAGTCTTTCCAAAGCTGATCAACTGTCTTCCCTAGCAGATCAACAAAGTACTGAGCACTATAACCAGTCTTCATTTTCTTGTTAAGTTCAGCAACAAACCCATTTCTAAGACCATTACAGTAGTCCAGAAACTTAGCTGTAACATCATAACCTTGATCCCACCTGTCACCTTGCCCTGCTTGCACCCAATGGCTAGGTGCATAATTAGCCTTCAACCTTACAAAATCAGCAATCCCTTCAATTAGTCCTCCTGGTGCTTGTCCATTACCATTCCATTGCCATATGTGTGCCATTTCATGGTAAAGCACCCCAGTGATTTCTCTTCTGACATCACCTGAATAGTTTCCTATATAATCGTTGCTAACATGGATTTCATTGCTGGTTGCATAGGCAACACCACCCATGACATCTATGAATAAGTTGACTGTTTGAACATTTTTTCTGTCGGCGGCATTAGATTGCTGGAAGGTTCTCCATATGAAATCTGTGGCAGATGCGAGTGTTTGCTTGCTGTAATCGACCCCGATGTCCCTGGTGAATCGGGCTCCACCAGCGGTTGCACTGGCTCTGTCGGTGACGGTGTAGTCCACTGCGGAAACCGCGTTGATTGCTAGGAATACTAGCAAAGAGAGGACATAAACATGGCGAAACATGGTCAAGCAAGTGGTAGTGAAACAGGTTTCTTATGGTTGTGTTTGATTTGCATAAGATATTTGCTGGTTTATGTAGATAGTTGGGATGCCCCAAGTGGTGATGCATGTAGGAAGTTGGATGTGGTGCAAGACAACTCAACAAAAAAGTGAAACAGGTTTCTTATGGGTGTGTTTGATTTGCATAAGATATTTGCTGTAGCTCTGTGGTTTATGTAGATAGTTGGGATGCCCCAAGTGGTGATGCATGTAGGAAGTTGGATGTGGTGCAAGACAAGTCAACAAAAAAATAAAGAAGGCAAGTGGCCCAATTGAACTCGTAACTTGAGTGTGGTCACGAGGATCGGCCGATATTAGACAGGTTTTCAGTACGTTGCGAGCAGATTTTTTTTTACATAAAAAAGGATGTTAAAATAATGTAAATATATATTTTTTAAAATAGTATTATAGTCATTAACTGGTTTAATAAACACAATTAATTTAGTAATATAATTAGTTTAGTAATATAATTGAAAATAAGATATTGACAAGAAATAAAAAAAATCCACCAATAATTCAATACAAAAAATAAACTCTTCTCAATATTATAAAAATATATCTTTACAATATTTATAAAAAGTCTTAATCATCTTATTTGTTAACAAAATAAAAATTAAATAAGAATGAAATAATTTTATAGAAAGAAAAATAAAAAAAAAATCTAAATCTCAATTCCTAGCAAATAAAATGTCGAATAAAAAAATTGAAAAGAAAACAATTTTAAAAAGAAAAAAAAATTAACTCAAGTCTATTCAAGGCAACACACCAAATCTATAACCTAGTTCCAAAAATGAGATAACCTTATGAAAAGCAAGTTGAATAAAATTGTGAAGCTCAATTCTCAAATTAACCTTCTATTAAAGGGAGAAATGAAAAAATTAAAATAAAAAAAGACCTGTGTCAACCCTAGTGAAACTGTCTAATCTATGACGACATGAGATCAAGATAACCTTATAGAAAAGAAAGTTAAAAAAATCCAATTTCCAACCAACCCAATGCTGAGGGATGAAATTAAAATAAAAAATAAAAAAAAGACTTAAAAAGATCAAAGCCAAACCGGTCTAATCTTCAAAACTCGTGACATGGATCATGAGGCAGGATTACATCATAAAAGACAAACCCGGAAAAATAATAATGTCAAATTCCCAACCAACCAAAATAATTAGGGATAAAATTGAAAAGTAAATTAAACAAAAAAAATATTTGAAAATAATGAGGATCAAATTTGTCATAAGAAAATGAAATCAAATTATAAGAGATGAAATTAAAAAATAATTTCAATTAATAAAGGGATAAGAAAAAAAAATAAAAAAGGAATGAGAACAAAACTTAATATAAAAATCAAATGTCAACTGATAAAATTGAAAAAAAAATTAATAAAGGATTCAAGACCAAATATATTGCAATCAAAAGAATGAAAATCTAATTTGATTCAATGAACAAATGACCAAACTTCTTTGAATTTTTGCAATGCTGAATGTACTATTTGAGGAGGGGGAGAGAAAAGAGGGAGGAAGAAGAAATACACCGCTGAGTTCAACCGCTGATCATCTGGATGCATGCACCACACCACTATGATGGGTGTGGTGAGACGCATAGAATGCTACCCCGAAAGGCAATGTTTGAAGTCTCTATGGTGCCACACGCACCACCTAAAGAAGCATTTAAGATCTAATTAAATTATATATATATATATATATATATATATATATATATATATTAAAAGATCTAATTATCTCTGATCCACATGATAATGACAAGAAATCCAAAATGAAATGATGAAAGCGCACCAAGAAAGTTTAATTTTAAGGACCATTTAAGTCATTGTACTATGAGAAAAATTAAAAAGTTAAAAAAAAAAAAAAACCTCATATTTTGAGGATCATTATAGACCCATATTAAGGCCACAAGACTTCATTTATTTATTTTTAAAACTTTTAACATGAATTATTCATGTTAGGAATAATCACCTTCATACATCTATATGTGTATAAAAGGTCTTCCAAGAGCTTATCATATTTTTATCATATTAATGATGCATAAAGGGCTTTTATCCCTCATTTATATCATCATAAAAAAATAACTCACTAGTCCCTTCACTCCATCAAAACATCAAATTTTAGGGATTATAAATACCCCCATGAACCACTTAAATAAATGATTCACAATTTCTTTTCTCAAAGCATTCATACTTTAATTCACATAGTATTTATCATATCAAAACAAGAACAAACATTTGTTCTTAGAATTTAAAGTTCTTTCTTTTATTTACTACAATCTCTTATTTAAAGTCACTAAATTTAACATTGAACAATCTCTAAACCCCTTCAAAAAAGATTGTTTTGCAGATGTTGAGACTTCTATCACCAATCATACATTTCTTAAGCTCTAGAGAAGAACATATTGACATGAACATGTGATTAACCATTATCCAAACACCAAATAATATTTTTTTTTTAGTATATCAAATTTTAAATATCATCATTAACCATAATGGTTTAGAGTCTCCAGTCTCCACTATCAAATATCCTCATGAAAACAATGGGTCCTCACCATGTTAAATGAGTAGCCAATAACAGTCACTCATAAAAAAAATAGTATATTAGACTAGGAGTAAAGAACACCTTATATGAGGTCCATATATATGCTTCATTTTCTTCTAGCCTTGCAAGTTGCAAATACTAGTCTTAAAAACCCACCAAATTTGTCTAAAATTGCTGGCTAATGTCCATTATTAGTCTATCATTAATTATAAAATATACTAAAATGATTGGGTGCACCTCTCATTGTTTACCTGGACATAAATTATTATAGATTGAAGCAGTGTAATGACATAGTTGTCTTTGCCAAAAAAACTTATTAAACATGCAGTCGGGGTGATATTGTCTTTTTCATGAGATGTATTTGGTATTGAAAGAATGATTGAAGACAAAATGATCAGTTCGGATTTTGTTGGGGCATGGTAAGGCTGTCAGGCTCCATACATTGGGGCATGACATAACTGCTAGACACTTGGGTCATGCATGACTATCATACCCTAGGCACCTGGGTCAGGCAGAGCAGCCAGACCCCAAATGCTCGGGTCAGGTATGGTAGCCACGCCTAAGGCTTTAGGGTTTAGCGTCCAGATCCAAGGCTCTTAGGTTCGGCGTTGCACCCAGCCCAAGGCTCTTGGGTCTGGACTTGTAGACCAACCCAAGGCTCATAGGTCCAGCGTCCAAACCCAAGGCTTTTGGATCTGTCGTTTAAAAGAGGCCCAAGGCTCTTGGGTTTAACATTGCAACCAGATCCAGACCCACTTAAAACTTGGATCAGGTAGGTTTAATATTATTATTTGTATTATAAATATTATTATTTTTATTATAAATAATATTATTTTCACTTGTGGACTTTCTATTTGGTAATGATCATTTTCCTACTAGAATGTGACAGCTTGTTTTGGAAATTTTCTAGTTCTACAAGGATTTTTAATGGGCTGCAACATAAGTTTCAAGTGTAAAAGGATTCATTAATGTTCCAAAATCCGTTTTTTACAAGAATTTATTTTTCAACCTAGCAACACATGGAAAAAATGGCTGGTGGTATTTAATGATATATTAATTTCTAGGATCATAAACACCATTCTAGGTTATAAATAAGGCTTATATCATACTTGTATTATTTGATTTCTTCTTCTCTTCTCACAACAGCATATGGGATTAACTTATATGTTTTATTTTTATTATTTCAGTTATAGCCCAAGCCTTGTTGGGGCTTAATTAATACTTTGTTTTCAAGTAGGATCCAAAGCTTGTTTGGCAAGGTTTAGGCTTATTAGTATATGTTTTGGATCAGTTTTGTAAATGGGTTATTTCAGCTCATAAGGGTAAATCCATTAGGTTTGGTCAAATGCTTTGGTTTTGACCAAAACTCCAAAACAAACTCATATTTTTTTATTAAAAAAAAACCCAAATCGAAACAAATAAAAGAACAAAATCAATTGATTTGGTTTAGGTTTTATATTTTTAAAAGTTGAATAAGTCTAATTTAATTTAAGAGTATTTAGATGGGTTATTTTTTGCAATGAGCTCTCAGTTTATAAAAGTTTTTGTTTGATTTTTTTTTATTTCTAAAATCTGAAACAAAAGCAAACCAATTCTAAAGTTTTGACAAAATATTCCGAGTAATTCAATTGATTTGCCCAACCATAGTCTATTGCATGAAAATATTATTTCACAGTGTGTGATTATCTCATAATTATTATTAAAATCCTTATTCTAGAATTTGTTAGGAGTAACTGGAATCACCGAAAATGTAAATTTTCTTGGTAGAGCACATGTTCGTGGTTTTTGGAGCATGCCGAACATTGTGTTGCCCAGAACAGGTGCCTTTTTATCAGTTCATTGATTGTAACATAGAGGTATTTAACTTTCTTTTCAATTGAAGATTTTAGTAACAACTGGCTTACAAGTTAGTAACGAAATTGAAGATTCATAGATGTCATGGGTGGTGTTGCTCATCACTGGAATAATCGTTGCTGATTTATCCATTCAGTAACAAATAAGTTGAAGTATAAGATATGGATCATCATATTTCTTCACAATAGTTTGATGATTCCATTTTCACAGATTTCAAGCAAATCACATAGTAGTTTGCGTTCATGGATAACTTGATGATGAGAAGTCCTTCTTTCTCATGGTTAATGATTTTGCTAATTAACATCCGTGAGATGTGTGTTCTAATAGAAAGCATAGTAGCAAAATGAAAAAGGGCACTCGAAAAAAAAAAATTCATGAAATAAGTTTTGCCCATCTGAAAAGGATTTTATTCAAATTTTATTCAGGATCATAGGATGTATATATTGATGCGAGCTGCTAAAAGTGTAACTTTTCAAATAGTCAGCTCTTAGTTAGCTAAGCTCTTCTATTTTCCATACTTGGCCTTGTAGTCTTTCCAAAGCTGATCAACTTTCTTCCCTAGCAGATCAACAAAGTACTGAGCACTATAACCAGTCTTCATTTTCTTGTTAAGTTTAGCAACAAACCCATTTCTAAGACCATTACAGTAGTCCAGAAACTTAGCTGTAACATCATAACCTTGATCCCAACTGTCACCTTGCCCTGCTTGCACCCAATGGCTAGGTGCATAATTAGCCTTCAACCTTACAAAATCAGCAATCCCTTCAATTAGTCCTCCTGGTGCTTTTCCATTGCCATTCCATTGCCATATGTGTGCCATTTCATGGTAAAGCACCCCAGTGATTTCTCTTCTGACATCACCTGAATAGTTTCCTATATAATCGTTGCTAACATGGATTTCATTGTTGGTTGCATAGGCAACACCACCCATGACATCTATGAATAAGTTGACTGCTTGAACATCTTTTCTGCCGGCGGCATTGGATTGCTTTAAGGTTCTCCATATGAAATCTGTGGCAGATGCGAGTGTTTTCTTGCTGTAATCGACCCCGATGTCCCTGGTGAATCGGGCTCCACCAGCGGTTGCACTGGCTCTGTTGGTGACGGTGTAGTCCACTGCGGAAACGGTATTGATTGCTAGGAGTACTAGCAAAGAGAGGACATAAACATGGTGAAACATGGTCAAGAAAGTGGTAGTGAAACAGGTTTCTTATGGCTGTGTTTGATTTGCATAAGATATTTGCTGGTTTATGTAGATAGTTGGGATGCCCCAAGTGGTGATGCATTAACGTTGGAAGTTGGATGTGATGCAAGACAAATCAATAAAATAAAAACAATGAAAAAGGTAAGTGGCCCATGCCAACCATAATCTCATTTACCTTTTCCTTTACATCCTCATTTATCATATTGTTTTTCTTCCTTGTCAATGGAAAAAAAAACCCAGCACCGGTACTGTCATATTCTTTCCTTCTTTTATTAGCTCATCATGAGTGTATAAATCAAATGGTGGACTGGCTAGCAAGTGCTGCTGCTGCTGCTGCTGCTAGACCTCCCCTGAAAGAGAGATGACCTAATCTTTAATCATTGTGAAAGGGATGACACATGTTTATCAATTCAAAACTCCGTCTGCTAGATAAAAAGAAAGAAAATCCATCTGTACGTAATTATGAAAATACAGATGGATCTACCGTGGTGTGAATTAATGCACTAGCTAGTGATAATATTTTATAGTTTTTTTTATTTTATATATAAAATGTCCTTAATATTTCTCAAGTATTATCATTACATGGATGATCTTTAGAACATTAAAATGTGGGAGAGGATTTATGTCAAGTTCCTAAAATCTTTGGGAGGTCCATGTAACTTCACATACTTGTGGGAGATTATGGTAATAAAAATAAAAAGGCAAGTCATTAACTGGTTTAATAAACACAATTAATTTAATAATTAACATAATTAAAAAATAAGATATTGACAAGAAATAAAAAAAAATCCACTAATAATTCAATACAAAAAATGAACTCTTGTCAATATTATAAAAATATATCTTTACAATATTTATAAAAAGTCTTACTGATCTTATTTGTTAACAAAACAAAAATTAAATAAAAATGAAATAATTTCATAGAAAGAAAAATAAAAAAAAATCTAAATCTCAATTTCTAGAAAATAAAATGTCAAATGAGAAAATTAAAAAGAAAACAATTTTAAAAAACATAAAAGAAATTTACCTGAGTTTATTCGAGCTAGCACACCAAGTTTATAACCTAGTTTCGAGAATGAGATAACCTTATGGAAAGCAAGTTGAATAAAATTATGAGGTTCAATTTTCAAATCAACCTTATAATGATGGGGCAAATGAAAAATAAAACAATGAAAAAAATAGGCCCATGTCAACCCTAGTAAACCTGTCTAATCCATACGACATAAAATTAAGATAACCTTATAAAAAAGAAAGTTTTTTTTAAAAAAATCAGTCTCTAACCAACCCAATACTGAGGGATGAAATTAAAAAAAATATAAAAAAGAACCTAAAAAGATTAAAGCCAACCGAGTCTAATCTTCAAAACTTGTGACACAAATCATGAGGTCGGATTACACCATAAAAGACAAACCAAAAAAATAACAACATCAAATTCCCAACCAACCAAAATAATTAAGAATAAAATTGAAAAATAAATTAAACAAAATAAAGATTTGAAAAGAATGAAGATCAAATTTGTCATAAGAAAATGAAATCAAATTATAAATGAAGAAATTGAAAAATAATTTCAATTAATAAAAGGATAAAAAAAATAAATAACAATCAAAAGAATGAGGACCAAACTTGATATAAAAATCAAATATTAATGGATAAAATTGAAAAAAATCAATAAATGATTCAAGATCAAATATATTACAATAAAAAAAATAAAGACCTAACGACCAAACTTCTTTGATTTTTTGCAGCGCTCAACGTGCTATTCGAGGAAGGGGAGAGAAAAAAGGGAGGAAGAAGAAATACACCGCTGGAGCTCAACCGCGCACATCTGGATGCATGCACCACACCACTATGATGGGGGCCGTGAGACCCATCAAATGCTACCTCGATAGGCAACATTTGAAGTCACCATGGCACCGCGCGCACCATCCAAAAGGCGTGGGCGGTGCCAACCTTTTTTATTTAAATTATATATATATATATATATATATATATATATATATATATATATATATCTAACTATCTCTAACCCCGCATGATAATTACAAGAAATCTAGAATGAAATGATGAAATTGCTCGTTCATGCAAAGCCAAGAAAGTTTAATTTTAAGCGGCATTTAAGTCATTGTACTATGAAAAAAATTAAAACTAAAAAAAATTTTCATGATCTGAGCATTGTTATAGACCCATATTAGGGCTATAAGGCCTTGTTTATTCATTCTTGAAATTTTTAACATGAATTATTCATGTTAGGAATAATCACATCCCTATATCTATAGGTGTTTAAAAAGTCTCTTAATTACTTACCATATTTTTAGCCCTCATTAATGTCATTAAGAAAAAATAACTTATTATTCCCTCCACTTCATTGAAACGTCAAATTTCAAAGATTATAAATACCCTCTAAACCATCTAGATAAATAGTTTATAATTTTTTTTTCTCCAAGCATTCATACTTTAATTCCCAAAATATTAATAATATCAAAGCAATTACAATCTTTTATTTAAAGTCACTAAATTTAACACTAACACTGTAGGGTCTCTAAACCCTATAAAAAAAAAATATGTTGCAGGTGCTAGGATTTCTACCACCAATCACATATTTTCTAAGCTCTAAAAGAAAATTGACTTAAACATATTACTCACTGTCTAAACATTAAATAATATTATCTTTTAGTACATCAAATTTTAAAAAAAATCATCATTAACCACAATGGTTGAGAGTCTCCGGTTTCCACTATCAAATATCCTCGTGAAAACAATGGGTCCTCACCACGTTAAATGAGCAGCCAATCGCAGTCACTCTTATACGAAGGTCCACATATTCGCTTCATTTTCTTATGGCCTTGCAAGTTGCAAATACCAGTCTTAAAAACCCACCAAATTTGTCTAAAATTGCTGGCTAATGTCCATTATTAATCTGGCATTTTACATGCTAATTGTGCATTTTTATAGAAAAATTATAGTGGAGATGCAAGGATAGAAGTTATTGGAATTCTATTTGACAATGCTTCGGCAACAATAAAACATTTAGGAGTATTTGGCTCGGAGATATAGTGGTTTTTTTTCGTCGGATTCATATAAAAAGTATGTTTTTTTTTTTTTATATAAGATATGATATATGATTTATACTTTACAAGAATGTATACCTACGAGGCAAACACAAATCTAGTGACCTTATCTAAGGCAGGGTGGGTTTTTACTCGGTGACAGATGACTTTTTTTCGATGTCATTCTCGGTCTCTAAACGGTTGAATCCTTCAAATTATCCTATTTTGCTGCATTTGCTGACTCAAACTGTGAAATGCATATGAGAATTGGTGGGTCTATTTTTTTCTTATTTTGCTTTTTGATGTGCAAAGCAGAAACATACCACAAAAAAAGACTTTTGAGCAATTCCCCATTAAAGTATGCAAGCAAAGAATGGATTAATGTATCATTGAACACTTTGAACTGATCCATTTACACTTGAATCTCAAGTTACAAAATTGGAAGAAAAAAAAAACAATCAATATATAACTCAGTTGTATCAGCCTTCCTGTATATTTTGACCACATGTGCATGACTTTGGTAACGTTTGGGAACGCGGCTGCGGCTGCGTTCCCAAAAAATTTGAAATTTTTTTTTTTACTAAAATTTAATATGATTTGTATGTTTTGGATCGTTTTGATGTGTTGATGTCAAAAATGATTTTTAAAAAATAAAAAAACATCATTGACATGCATTTTAGCATGAAAAGTTATTTGAAAAGTACTCACAAGCACACTGCCGAACACGTTTTCACAGTGCCAAACACGTTTTCACAGTTTCCTTGTTGGAGTCAGACTACCAGCATAGGTGTCTGGTTCTTTGTGAAGAAGTCAAACATGTGTAAGAAGACTACTTGACTGATATAAAACAAATGATGAAGCACCAGAATATTTGTTCTCAAATATCAGTGACCACGTCCGCGATTGCTTGGCCCCGAAAGAGCTTGCCTTATGCTAAGACTAACACCCTACACCGATTTCTTATATTGCCGCATTGCAATGGAAATTAAAAGCATCTTTTGTAGAGAGCACATCTCTATGTTCTCATGTTAGGCATCAGAAACCTGAAAAACCTTTCAAAAACTATGATCTTTCTAGTATTACTATAAGTTCGGAGACGTAGAATGCTGAGCTTGAACAACTATAATTCTTACAAAGCAAATTCTCTTAAAGGGTTAAGAATTCTCTTATATTTAAGTTGATGCAGGTAGAAGACGAGAATCTTGGGAGACTGTGTATAATTGTATTTAATTGCAAAGAATTTTCAAGTTCAAACAAGAGGAAGATGCTACTTTTCCTTAGGAACACGTGACTAAGAGGCATACTCTCGTTTAATGCATATGCATTTTTGTCCTCGTGATTAGTGACAAGTAATCGGATTCGACCAAAAAATAGTGCATTAGGATGTACCAACCAGTCTCGGGGGTATGAACCCCATCTAAGTTTCGATCAATCCAAGTGATTTCAACGACTCCCAATATCCGAGGGTGTTGGCATGTTTGGCCTCGTAGACACTCCGAATTCGATTGAAGATGGGTGTTTTAAACTTACTGAGTCATTAGAGCCCTTAAAGGCTTAAATCAATGACATTTGTTTTAGGAGAGCACAAATTAACAGAATAAATGCTCGGACAAGATTCATGATTTATTATGACTTTAGACTCATGTCTCTCCATATTTAACTTCAAAGAGATAATTCATCACCTGGCTAGCATCAAAACACCATTCGTTACTCGTATTGGTTCCTCCTATCATTGTTAAATCTATATATTTACTGACATAATGTTTTGTTGATATTTGTATTATTATTTTGTTGGTAATTAATTTATCAATGAAATCACCGACAAAAATCTCCATCAGTGAATCTTTCATCGGTAATTTAATCGAAAATTTTCAGAAAACCACCAAATAACACCGATGACTTTTCAATCCGTCGATGATTTTGTCTGTAAAGAATAGTAATTAACAGTGCAATTAGAAAGTGAATAGTTCCAGAGCTCTCTGGAAAATACCGACTGAATTTTTCATTGGTGATTCTCTTTGTAATTGACATAATAAATAATGTTCATAGTTTACTAATGAATTTACCGACAGAATTTATCCCGCCGGTAATTCTGTTGGTATAAATGACATGTTATTCTTTTTTTGCTTTGTTTTAATTATTTTTTTCTCACTGTAATTCCCTCGTTATATACCGAGGGAATATTTCTGTCGGTAAAATCCCTTTTATTTTCTGGAAATATTCCCTCGATAGTTCCATTTGTATTTATCGATTTTCTGGTAGTGATATTCACACAACGAAAATTATGAAATAAAATTATTTAAGAGTCCGTAAAATCCTGTTAAATAGATCTAGAGTTATTTGGGATTTATTACATGAAGATCTAATCTTTTTTTGCTTTGAATAATTTTTTAAAGGCTGAGTTGTCACAAACCACAAGTCGTCTAATTGTCCGGTCTCCAATGTTAATCTACACGAATCACCTGTGAGAAATCTCCTAAATCCTTATTTAGAATAGATGAATTGTTATGCCTAGAGTGTTTATCTCTAATATCGTGTTTACGTGGTTTTTCTATCTAACAGACAATCACTTATTTTTTTCACTTACAAAATAACATGCTTAACTTTATATGGAATTCTAAAAGCCTATAAAAGAAAAAATATTTATTTGCTCCTTAAATAATACTCTAGATTCATTAATATAATATTATATGAATAATAAAAATAAATTAAGCATTTATTATTAATAAATATATATTTATATAAATATAATAATATCACGTGTTACAAGGTAAATTAAATTAACACCTCAATCACTTATTTCTATAAAATTTCAAGCGAATTCCTTTCTCATGATATTTGTATTTGGTCAGATCAAGCTGAGTCGGCCAGAACCTAAGGGTTATTTAGTCAATGATCCAAGTCCCACAATTAACAAAAGGCCTCAAGTTCGTGTTATAGTTTACGAGTCATTTTTAAAACAAACGCAAATGACCTTGGGTCCATGAGCCTAGCTTTTTTGGACAAGCCCATTTCCAGCTCTTCCTAGCTTTTTTTCTTACTTCTTTTGTGTTTGTTTTATTTTTTATTATTATTATTTAGTGTAGGGTTTTTTTTTAATTTTATTATTTAATATTGGATTGGTGGTGAATCAAAAAAAATTATTATATGATAAAATAAAAAATTTAATTCGATTCAATTGAGTCAATAACTTAAGTCGCAAATTTAACGGGTTGAATAAATATTAATTAAAGACATGGGTTGGGGTTTTTTTATTCTTCTTTTATATATCTTTTCGCCTTTTCTTTTTCAATTTTATCATTTACTGTGGAGTTATTACTAAATTTTATCATTCAATAATGAGTTAATAATAAATCAATTTTTAAATTTTTTATTATTTAATCAAATATAAAAAACTAATCAGACCTAGTAGAGTCTATAACTTGGATCGCAGCTTTAGTAGTTTATCTAAATATTAATCAAAGAGTCGAATCGAGATTTTTTTATTATTTTTTTATATTTATTAGCTTTTTTCAAATTCTATTATTTAATATGAGGTTTTTATTGAATTTTATCTTTTAATATTGGATTGATAGTAAATCAATTTTTATATTTTTATTATTTAATAAAATGAAAATATTAAATCAACCCAATAAATTTTATAACTATAATTACGAGTTTGACAATTGATTAAATATTAATTAAAAAATCAAGTCATAATTTTTTAAATTTAAATTATTATACCGAGTTTAATAACAATGCTACAAAACTTATAACCATTTTTATGTTCCAAAAAAAAAATTAAAGTCCAATCCGCAATGTACTAGTTTTAAGCGGTATTTGAAAGTATAGTAGATTTTAAAATATTTTATACTTAGAAGTGTATCAAAATAATATTATTTTATTTTTAAAAATATATATTTAATATTAACACATAAAATAATTCAAAAAACACAAAAAGAATTATATTAAAAAATATTCAAAATTTTTCAAGAACACAATCAACGGCATCATAAAACACCCTCCTTATACTGTACAATCAAGGTAAGCCTTCTTTTTTTCTTTTTTCTTTTTTCTTTTTTTTAAAGGCAAGCCTTCCTCTCTAACCACCGACCCCTCTACCTCAAGGTTTGAGAAGGTTTGAACTTCATACCACCAGTAAAGTTCCTATGTTTTTTATTTTTTACCCTTTACCTCACTAAAGAGGTCCAGAACCCTCGAAACCTTAGCAAACAGCGAATATGTTCATCAACTAATTTTAGGTTACATTAAAAATTAGACGTTCAATATAATTAAAAGAAACAGTTATACTAGCAACCATCCCTTCTTATCAGAATTCGCATTGATAACTGGTAAACCCTGGAAAATTTACAGGTGTAGGCCATGCTAGCAAGCATCTATGCCATAAAGGCCACATGCATCCTCCCACCCCAAAACGAGTAGAGAAGCATCCTCCTTTTTCCCTTCTCCACTTTTCATTACCCTTCCAAAACTTTCATCTAATTTACATAAAAAATGGGCAGCAAACTCTTTTCACCAGAAGTTCGATTTTTTTCCATCGTATAGGAGTCCTTTTGAACTTTACTTCCTATCTTTTTACCCTTTCTTGACCTTTTTCCAACTTTAGCTAGCTAGGATCTCAAAAACTTAACGGTTAGTTAGTATAGATTCACTGTTTACTTGATGAGAGTCAGTTCCCCATTGTAGCTGGTGACCAGAAATCAGCTCCATTGCTGTTTGCGACGGGTAGAGTGCAGTCCACGGAGACCAGACACAATCCCCTGCTCCTCAGATTCTTTAACGATTCCTCTCCTCCGTTTTCTCCGCCTTCCTAACATTGTTTAACCATAGTAAAAAAAACAACAGAAGCCATGTCAATACTAATAACAATTGACTCTTTACCGGAAAAACCAAAATTGTTTCCCCGTGGTCAAAATTTTTACTTTATCTGTGTAGTCTAGTCAATAATAAGTGGGACCTACGCAAGGTGGACCCACATGCTATGATGCTGATTCATATGGTCGTTTTCAAGAGAGCGGAAAACAGGACAAAGAAGTGATGTGTACTTTGGTACTTACAGGTAGGTTTTGCAGGTAAGGAGTGCACAGAACCTTAACCTGATCTTGTAGGAACCTGATGTATCCCATCGCTTCATGTAGCACTGATGCTGTGTCTGTCTGCAAAATTTCAATTCCCAATTACATCGTTGCTTAAGATGTTGGCAAAGCCAATCTTCATCACCCAACAAAGAAATTTAAAAGGACTCCCTATAAAGGTAGCAATTAAACTTGACCAGATTGAATATAGATAATTAGCTTAATTTTGTGTATTTTTGGACCTTGCCAAAGGGTGATACAAGCTCTTGCAATGCAGCGATTCTGTCTCCTAGCTTCTCTCTCTTCACCTATCATTAGAAAGAAATTGTTGATAAGTACCTTTCAGTCAAAAAGAAAAATATAGGCAACACGCATGCAGGTATGTCCTCGAAATTAAGAAAAACTATAAACCTTGACCTTTGCATTTGCAGTTGATCCGGGATTCTTAGTTTCGGTCCTTTTGCTGTTTCTCTGACTTAGAAAAGGAGTTTTGGCTACGGTGTTGGTGCACTTCATTGGTACTTCTTGGCCTGACCCGTTTCTTTTTCTCTGCGAAAGTAGCAAATATAAAGAAAAGACCACGAGAAGCCTCAAAGCAAATTAGGCAATTCAATCAGGCACTCACATTTGATTTGGAGATGGTACTGATTACATTAACACTGCTGCAGTTGTTGTTGCAAGATGAAGCAGAAGACGAGTCACTGCATGTGACCCCAGAGATTTGAGGTTGAGGGGCAGTTTTTGTTTCTTCTCTAAACATCACAATTTCACTTTCATTTCGATAATTGTATCCCCCAAAACAAAGCATTGTGGGAGACTTTTCAACGGAAGAGAAATGGAAAGCATGGGCTACATCAACACCCACAAAATCATCATCATTAGAGAAGAGCAATTCAGAGAAACTAGGAGGATTACCCTCTGGTACAAGATGATTCCCCTCGAAAAAACTCTCCCTCCCAGCCATCTAAAGCAAAGCCTAGAACCACAGAGACAGCGCGGAACAGATGGTGTCCCTCAATATTTTTCTTGTGAGTGTGGTGGTGTGGTCGATCACTGGTCAGGGGAGAAGAAAATAGGTAGCAACCGTTGCCTTAGCGAGAGTGAAGCGACTGCTGTGTTGTGTAGTATGGTAGTGAAGTTTGTGGGGGTAGGGGTACTTCCAAGATCGGCTTTGGGTTTTGGTGTGTTTCAGTCAAACACACCTAGCTCGAGAAAACCGTGGTTTAGTCCTCCAAAGCATTTGGTTTGGTTAAAAGCCAGTTAGAATTTCATATTTCATTGCTTGGCTCGGAGACCAGACGAGTCACGACCATTGAATGCCAGTGGCTATATTGAAACTGACTAGACATCATGCCGCGAAAAAGTAAAAAGCATAACGCCGCAAAAAAATTTCTTCCTCTAGCATCTCGGTACTCGTACAAGGTTAACACTTGAACTTTAAGAATAAAATGTGTAAGACGGGGTTAAGTGTTAAGCCTTTGATTTTCCCTTCACTCTTAAATAAATGCCAAACATGCTTGAAAGGTGTTTGAAAATGAATTTTAATTTATTTTTTATTAAAAAAATTTAAAAAAAATTAATTAATATTTTTAGAATTTTTTATATATTAATGTTAAAAATAATTTTAAAAATTTTAAAAATATTATCTTATTATTTTTTTGAATAAAAAAATACTTTAAAAAATAATTGTTATCATATTTTTAAATACCATCTCAATAAAAATAAAAGAGATATTAATCCATTAACATTTATTTTTCTCTTAATTTAAAACCAAACACAAATCTTAGCATGTAGTTTTACTTTACTTAGCACAAATTTAAGCAACTGAGGATTATATATATGAATGGCAATCTTACAAATTATTTCGCTCTTGTAATTGGAACATCTTAGAATATTATCAACTAGAAAAGATTTTTTAAACAAAAAAATCTCATGTCTTTCAAATAATTTGAGGAGATATCTGTAAGATAGTGTTTAGTTATTGTTACAAGATAAAAAAAGACAAAGACAATACAGATAAAAATATGTTTGGTTGAGGAGATAAAAACATAAAAATAAATTTGTCTTTCAAATAATTTTGGAGTAAGTTTATGTACTTCAAAAACATGAGGAACAGATGCAACATGTTTTTAAAAACAATATTTATCATTTTATATTTCTAAAATATCATTGTAAAAAACTCTAAATTCTCAAATTATCAAACTAAGACATGTAATGATAAAAATAATTATTATCATAGATTTAAAACTCAACTCGAGGGTCAATATCAGGTCACTGGTTGAGGCTCGGGTCACGGGTCGGGTTGACCCGGGTCAGCTAAAGAATAAAAATGATTATTATTATAATTTTAAAACCTTATTCAGGTGCCGACCAGGGCAAGGCCCGGGTCACGCTTAAAGTTGACCATTGACCCGTGTCAACGCAAAGACAAAATAGTTATTATCATAGTTTTAAAACCTGACTCGAGCTAAGGCCCGAGTCATATGCCAGAATGATCAATATAAAATAAAAGTGGTTATTATCATAGTTATAAAACTTAATTCAGGGGTCAACTTGTCAAATCAGTCCTAGTATTTAACCAGGTCAGGTCGAGTCATTCATTCTTTTTTCTCTCTTTAAATTCAAGCCAATCTAGATCTCAAATCAACTTATCAAATCAGTCATGGTTCTATAACTAAGGTTATTACAATATTATTCATTTCAATACTCAAATAAATTAAAGTAAAAAAAATATCTAATTTTTTTTTAATACATAAGTTTGACAACAATACTTATTAAAAATAAAATAGACTTTTTTACATTTTATTATGTTTTATACATCATAACCAAACATGATACAGAGACAATCATTTTATCTTATTTATCACTACCAAACATAGTTTCGTCTCTATCTTTTTTTAATCTTGTCTCCTCTATATCCATCTCTTCTGTCTAGAGACAGTAACCAAATGCAACCTAAGAAATTCTTATGGATAAAAAAATGTGAATGCTTGATGTTGATCCAATCCAAAACCAAACTGGAAAAGAATTTATTATAAGATGTAAAAGTAGATTAAAGATGTTCTAATGACCAAAACTAAAGCTAAATAATTTGTGTTAGTAGTTATTTAATGTCAATGTTATATGGTTCTTTTTAACAATGAGCTCAATGATAATTTCATCATTTAAATGGAAAGACTGACAATAAAATGGGTTAAAATGAAGCGCACATGTGAATGTGAGTGAAATTGAAGATGTTGGACACTTTGTTGGGCTAAACAAAAAGACACGTAAAATTATGAAAGATAGGGCACGTGAGTACAACTTTTCATTGTTTTTGCAAAACTAACATAAGACTATCTATGGTTGATGTACTAATGGACCAACAAGATGCCATCATGAAAGATCACTAACGAAAGATTGTTGGGAGTTTTTTGTGAACTTAGCACAATAAGAAAAAAAAATTGGTAAAAAAGCACATGTAAAAAAATATTTAGAAATCCACAACATTTGATCAAGTCGTAGATAGTATATGCGACATGAGAGTAGCAAATAACATCTACAAAATGAGGTTTGTATTCATTATTTGTGACTCAACTAAACGACATGTCCTGAGATCATTTTTTTTTACTATCAACTTCCAACCCAAAAAAACCACAATTTCTATAATTTAAGTAATCAATTTTCCAGCATCAAAACATAATTCACATAAGCAGCACATAACATCTTCAATCATAAGTACTAAAATTATACAAAAAATTAACATAACATAACATTATATTAAAATTAAACTAACTATGGATCTATTCATATTTCTCATAATATATAATAACACGTAATTATATCCAATAATCACCCTAACTCATGGAAGGACAAGCACTCTTGGATGGGTCTAAAGCGTCATCCCAACTTGTTCAACTCGAGAACGGATCTGTAATATCAATATAGATGTGAGGAGAACCAATATCACTCCAACGTATGGATGGACCTAGAATTCTCATGGATGGGCCTGAGATGATCGTGGGTGGACCTTAAATGCTTGTGGACAAACAAGCATCCCTAATCCCTACCTCGATCTTCCGTTAATACCACTCTAAGATGCTCAACCTCTTGAAATCCATCACAATATAAATTAAGCGCAGTGTTGACCACAATTCATCATATCTCATTGACACCTTCACAAATAGTCATTGTTGCTTTATGAGCTTTCCATACCAACTAATGAATATATATATATATATATATATATATATATATATATATATAACTAATTAGTAGTTATTATCAATAATAACATTAACAATATTTAATAAATGTTGTATATTAAACAATATTATATACCAATCAATTCTTTATCGAATATTGGAGCACATAATGCATTGGATTGCATGGATGCCTCAGGAAACACAATCAGGTAGGTGTAATAAAACAACACATATTGGATAAATAATATCTTATGTAGATATCTACATCAATCGTCGAATGTCGCTCCTTAAAAACACAATCTCTACCAACATTCCAAAGATCGAGGTAAGATGTATGAGTCACCAACCAAATTTTCTTGTGCTTACCCTAATAACTAATATTATGTAGCTTGTCACCGGTACTAACATAATCTAGTATATACCTTGGTAGTCATAATTATCGCATTATCCAATCTAGGTAATGCATCTCAATAATGGATACCCACAAACACACATTAAAAACTAATCAATAAACATCAATCATGATATAACATTAACAATGTTTAATAAATGCTATATATAAAACAATATTGCATTCCAATCAATTTTTAATCGGATATCGAAGTGTATAATGTATCGGATTGAGTGGATGCCTCAAGAAATGCGATCAGGTAGGCATAATAAAATTGGAGGTGATAATTTTCAGTTTGGTTTAGTTTTGAACTAAAAAAACTAACCAAACTAAAATTTATATTTTTTTAAAATTATTAACCGAATTTAACTGACCATTTTGATTCGGTTTGTTTGTTTTTTCTTTCAAAACGGGCTAGACGTGTTTCCATTTAATTAGGTGTTTTCTTATTAGGCTTGAGTTTTTCTTGGGATTTTTTGACTTTTTTGAACAACGACCCTAAAATATATATTGGAATTTTTTTTGCTTTTATTTGTTGTTGGCCATTTTACTAATATGAATTTAAGATTGTTTATCAGATATTCTTCTATTTCAATGAGGTTCTTAACAAGCAATTCTTCAAACACAAACAAACAAGTTTTTGTCGTCTTATTTTTTTCCTACTCTCCCTTCTCATTCTATCTTTCCTGCCTTCTCAACTTAGAAAATAGGCTAATGTGCCTATCTTAAACATACATAATGATAAATATAGCAAAGGCATTCTAACATGAATATTAGGTTTATAGCTTCCCTCGTATCAAAAGATACAA
>Ga0325401_1000232_pt1 | contig 36960 bp, 15 predicted proteins | sample PopdelMetagenome_FD_205666 | JGI IMG/M metagenome (GOLD analysis project Ga0325401, IMG submission 205666) | Populus deltoides microbial communities from Bellville, Georgia, United States - Xylem-PdKOR-R2 | ecosystem: Host-associated > Plants > Phyllosphere > Stem > Wood/Secondary xylem | place...
TTTTCTTTTTATTTCAAATTAATAGAATTTTCTCAAATTTATATTTTAATTCCTTCCATTTTTTATTCAATAAACCACACTGTTAATGAAAAAAACAAATTTAATGAAAAAAAAATACATGAATAAGAAAAGAAAATTTTGACAAAAAATATTCATTTTTTCTCTAGAATTTAAATCATTGTTTTTTTTTTTATGAATATTTATTTTTATTTCCATACAATTAAATAAATAACTTGAAAAGTTTCCTCATGAGAGAGGTCAAATATTTATGTGTGAATCTATTTTTTGTTTTTTTATAATGAAAATTAACCTTTTATTTTAGTTTTTAATTAGTATTAACAATTTTTTTTTTATGATTTATCAATTTATATATTTTTGGATTCATTGATATATAAAAAAATATATTCACAATACGGACACCTTTTTACATTTTAACTTGAAAACTTAGCTGTTGGCTAATGATCCATTACTTCAACATGCAAATGTCTCAATTGTCCAATTGAATGATTGAACAAAACCCATCAAACGAGCTCGTTGTTTTATAAGCTACAAGATTATATTAATCAAACATAAATTGAAGAAAAGTACAAAAGAACATCTTAGCTCGTTCAAAAATTACAGAGCAAGCAAGCTAAAGAAGTTGGTGGAAAATTTAGGTGGTTACTGCAAGATCCGATGTGCGTGGGTTAGATCTATCAGCTAAGTCAGAATATCTTAAGCTTTGCTGATTTGAGCGTGGATGGAAAGCTAGGATAATCACTGCAGCACCTTTTCTTTCATCCTCAAATTTGTTTTTCGATCTCAAATAGATATATATAATTTGTTAAAATCTGTTATGTCCGGGGCAAATTAGAACACAGGGGACCAAAGAGTGAAACACAAAGAAATTTCATTACCAATCAAAGTTTTTATTCAAAAAAATTATTTTTATCCTCCTACTTTCTCTCATCAACCTTTCACAATTGAATTTTAATCCAATGTATATTTTTTTTATTTTTCAGTCTTTAAATTTAAAAAAAAAGAGAAAAAATTACTGGATCACAAAGAAAAAAATCAAAAGTCATTGATTGACATTGATTCCTGGCACAAAAAAGGTTTATTTTGGTATCAACAAGTTTCGTTTGAGAGACAGAGTTTGATGATTGTTGTTTTGAAGCTCAATATTGCTTGAAAAATTAGAATGAAGCTGAAAAATAAAATTTTTACTTGGTTTGATTTGGTGTTCTTGGATCGTTGTTTTTTTTTTATAGCTTGATAAATTAGATTTTTTTGCTGTTATAAGGGCGTCATTTAGGTTTCTTAGGAAAAACAATATCGAAAAATTGTTTTTTTAACTAAATAAACCAACCCATGACTTTCCAGCCACCATTGGTGACTAAAATCTGGATAAGAGTAGATGATGCGTCACCTGTCTTATTTTTTTGTTTAAAAAAGGGATGGACAATAAGTTATCTGCCCCTTTCAAAAAGAAAAAAAAAAGGTCTAGGCATGCGGGTCTGGGCTAGAGGCCCACATGCATGAGCCATTTTTTTAAGGCCCAAACACGTTTGACCACTTTTTTTTGTCCTTTAATTTTTTTCCCTTCTAATTACATCTTTTATATATATATATATATATACATATATATATATATATATACATATATAATTTTTCATCTATTTTTGTTTTTATATATTTAGATAAAAAATAAATTTTAAAAATAAAATTATTAAACTCAATGAAGTCTATGACTTAGGTCGCGAGTTTGACGATTTAAGCTACAAAACTTGGATCGATCCAATATATTGTCGTCTTTTTTTTTTTTTAGTTTTTTCTTTACATTTCATCTTTTAACTTATTTTTTTTTGTTAAAACTTCTCTATTTGTTTTTATCTTCTCATATATTTAGGTAAGAAAAATTAAAAAAAAACCAAAATTATTTAACCTAATAAAGTCCATGATTTAGGTTGTGAGTTTGGTGGGTGAAGCCACAAAATGAAGTTGATCCAATATATTATTGTTCCTATTCATTTTAGGACCCTACATAAATATACAAAAAAAAAAAAACAATACAAAATAAAACAAAATAAAAAAATTCAGGAAAATAAAAAAAATATACATCAGTGGGAAGAACATGAAGAATGTCCAAAAAATTACCAAATACTAGTCATGGAGGATCAAAATATCCAAAGTTGAAAAATCAACATTTAAATTTTGACTGATAAAAGCCCTATTGACAAGAAAAATTTAATTTAGGGAGGAAAATTTCAAAATTGGATGTTTAAGAACTGAATTGGAATTTTTTTTAGGATTTAATTGAATTTATTGAAGGTTTAATTGCAAAAAAAAATTGATGTTTGAGCTCAATTTGTACTTAAATTGAAAGGAATTGAAGTCTAAGGGTTGAATTGCAATTTTGAAAAGCTAATTTAGTCAATCAGGGGCTTAATTGTATAAATGTGAAAGGTTAATAGGCAGTTATGGACTTGATTGAAGAAATTTAAAACCAAGAACTGAATCATAAAAGGCGTGAGATTTTAGGGGCTTATATCGGAAAAATCAGGGGCCAAATTGAGACAAATGAAAGTTTGATGGTCAGTTTGCATACATCACCAATGATCGAATTGGAAAAGACGTTGAACTTTGAGGATGACAATTGAGTTTGACAGGAGTGGAATTACATGAAATTAAAAGTTGGGAGGCAATTACAGTTACAATTAAAAGAAATTGGAAGCACAAGGATTAAATTGAAGTTCGTCTAATCCTAAATTAAAAACCCTAATTTTTATAGTTTAACCTAAACGATGGGTCAATCAGATTTAATGATGGGATTGAATGACGCGTCGTTCTGCCACTGTGTACCTTCTTCTTCGATTGTTTTGGTTAATCAAGTTGGCGCTTTTAAACAAATGAATGTCAAGTTACAGACCTTCAAATCAAGCAAGGTTGGATCCAAATGAAAAGTGTGTATTTTCTCTACCAACTTCAGGTGGTAGTTAACAACGATGACGTCGAAGCCGCTTCAACGAGGCTTCAAAACTGGTCAACTCAGTTAGCTATGACTGTGATACCCATTATATAAAAACAACCCATTTTTCATATGTTCACATTTCAAAGTTTCTCAGATGGTTCTTATCAAGTGCTTAAAACCTTTCTCTCAAGATTAGAAGGCTAAAAAAAACCTCACATTGGCCTCTAAGTTTTAAACCATATTTGAGTTTGTTACAAAACCACAATTGCAAAACAAACCAATAACAAATTCCAACTGTTGAAATTTATCCAAAACCCTTCCATTTTTATTACAGGACCAGACATTGATCAATCATTAATTGAATCCATAAAAAAACCTAGTAAAACCTTATAAATACCTTAGAAAATAAGAACAAGAGAGAAGGGAGAAGAAGAGAGGAGATAAAATACTAAGAAAAAACCTTAGTTGTGAAGGTTCATGAGCTTAGCACATGTGTTTCTTTAGCTTTGAAAGGTTTGAAATTTGTGGAGGTAAGGTTTTGCAAAAAAGAGCAAAAAGGCAACAACCACTGTTTTGAAGCTTCGAAGGTATAAACCTTCTATAAATTGAGCTTGTATCTTGATTAATGCATGAAAAATATTGTTTTTCTTTGCTTAATCCTGCTTTGAGTTGGTTGTTACTATTTACTGGATGTTTAAGAAATGTTTTGATGTTTGTTTTGCTAAAATGGAATAGTTTGTGGAATCTACCAAATATGGCATTAGGTTTTTCTTGTTTTTTTAAGGCTTCCTAACACATGTTCTTGGTTATAGGGTCTTGTCTGAGTCTCGTGAAATGTTAAAGTGTTAATTTTGAATCTTACATTGTTGAATATGCTTGCTGTTTAGCTTTAACAGTTTTGAAGATTGAAACCTTATGCATGTTTTCTATGATTTTTTTGTTGTTTGTTTTGTATTAAACATGTGTAGATATGGTAATGTTATTTGTGTGAGTCGAAAGCAGTAGGTTTAGAGGTCTAAAAGGTCATTTTCTAGGTTTGGCAGCTTGTTCTTCAATTCTGGGTTTTTCTGGGCAATGTTTTTAGAAAGAACATTGTCTTGGCTACTTGATTTTGACATATTTTGCTTTGTTCCTTTGCATCTACATCCTTACACGACATCATTAGCCAATAATCTAGGGTTATTTAGCATTAATAACTGTTAATTCTAGGGTTTGTGTTTTCACATCAAACATATTTTGACCAAATCGTGATGATTCATTGATAATTGAAGTGAATGGCTACTAGATTATTGATTCTTGCATGATTTCTAACCTCTTTGTGCCCCTAGATTTGCTATATCTAGTTTGTTTTTCAATTCATGTTTTCTAGGTTCAAGAAGAATATTCATCGTGTTCTTTATTTTTTTGGTGTTTGATCTATTTTCTTTATTTTTTTGGGTTTTTGTGTTTCTCTTAATTTAATTTGTTTTGGCTTATTTACTTTGTTTTGGTTTGTTTATGGATCAAAGTAGTGGTTTGTGGTTCGGTTTATAGTTGAACCAAAGGTTTCAGGTCAACTTGTTCAGGTCAAAATCAGGTTAGCTGGCAAGGCTCTATTTGGTTTACCATTGTTTTGATAAAATGAATTGTGACTTAAGGATATATTTGACAAACATGCCTTTAGCCATGTCCGACATTTTATTTTAAAGGAGAATGAATATTTGCCAAACAAGGCCTTAAACATATATATATATATATATATATATATATATATATATATATATATAAACATACAAAAAGGTTTTTTTTTTTTTGTATATGGTCGAAAATCCTTAAAATTATTTGAGCATTTTTTTTAAATCTAAAATATTTTGGCATGTTTTTTTTTTTTAAATGTTACATGGATTTTACAACAAGTTTGTAAAATTCAAAAGAATTTTGGCCTATATTTCAAAAATATTAAAACATTATTTTTGGTAAGAAAATATATTATTCATTTTTAATATAAGGATAAAAAACCTACAAAAAGTTTAATGTCCAAAATACTATTAGGGATAATGATTTATAATTACACACATTTAATATAAGGATAAACAAACTTGTATGAAGTTAATATCCAAAATATTATTGGGAGTAATACAACTCATTCACTTCTAATATAAAGATAAAGAAATGCAAAGAATTTTATCTAAAATATTACTTGGAATGACGTGGTAGCTAGGATTCCAAGTTTATCATGAAAGAAACCTCAATGACAATTGAGGGCATTTTAACCTTTCAGACCAAGTTTTTGACCAAGAAAAATCAGAGTTTGTTCATCGTAGCAAACCCATTATAGTAGACTGATAGAAATAGAAACACCATCTAACCATAGCAAATAAAAAAAACAATGCATATTATCTTAGGTAAGACGTACTAAGGGTGTTAATACCTTTTGTTTATGCAATCAGTCCCTTACTTAGAATCTCTAAAAGATTGGTTAGGGTTCCTAGTAACTATAATACTAGGTGACAACTCTCTTATCCAACCAAAGACCTCCTGGACATGTTTGGAAAGGGTCACCATGACGTCACGCTCCTGCGAGGAGGGTCTGGCAAGATGACAACTTCACTGGGGATCCTTGGATTGAACTTCGTTTTGTTTGTTTATGCCATGTGAAGACCGATGTTTGTTTATTTTTCTACTATGATTGGTTTACTTTATTTAAGAGCTTCAACATGCATTCTGCATACTTCCTATCATGAATAATGTGTTGAATATGGATGAAAGGCATTTATACATCAATGATATTATTGGTGAGAGTATACATTAAAAAGCTTTAGGTTAAATGAGAGACTAACAATTTACCTTATGACTTAAGTCAATGTTTAAGTTTGTGTAAACCCTAACTCTACTCTGAGTATTTAGACTGGTAATGATTGGTCATGTTCCATTCCATTGCCTATTAAGCCCTTATATTGCCTTCACGAGGGTGATCACTAGGACAACAAGAGACCCTTTTTAGAGACCAAGTAGTGAACTTACCTTTTGTCTCACATAAAAGAAGTATTAGAACTATCTTTAAAGTGTATGCTCCGTACACATGTTTTGCATCAAGGCAAGCCCTTCATGTAGTTTCTTGAGTTTAGGACTTGCGAGTGACACATTGATCTTTAGAGTTTAGGCAAGAATCAAAATTTTTATTCATCATGCAAGAGTGATGACTATGTGTTACCCCCTGAAGGGCAAACCTGCATTTAATTTACCTATTCTTTTTCGCAAGCATATTATATTTTCTTGCAACATTGGATGTCTTTCATTTGCAGAAGAAATATAGCCCCTCCAATATCCAAATCCCTTTTAGAATCCATACAAGAAGATAAAAGCATGGACATCATGATGAAGGAGATATCCATACTCATATGTATGCTTAGAAAAGCTCAGCAAGCACTCTCCATGAAGATACCATAGAATGCTTCAAAACATTCAATAGAAAACCTCTTTTTACAACCGAGGTTTCAAGTACCAGCAATATCATCATTCTCTTTCTCTCAACATCAGAAGATAAACAATGCCTCTCCAAAGCTAGTGTATGCTGAGAACCTTGAAATAGTTAACGCAAATCTTGAAAAGCCAAACATAAAGAGGAGGAAGATAAGTATAGAACTAGCCTTAGTAAGAAGTGAAAGGGATAACTCACTAAACCTATTATGGGAACAACAACAACTTTTTCAGGAGTTACATGATAAGCTAAAAGCCATGTTAGATGGCAACACAGAGCAAGATCACTTAATGATTGAAATATTATAAAGAGAAGTCATTGAAAATGAACGACCAAAGAATTCCCTTGAGTTAGTAAGGGCAAGATGGTTACTAAATCTTAAAGAAGTCATTGAAAATGAACCCGATCCACCAGTCGGATCTCTTACTATCGCCATTTTAAGCTATTATCCAAATTTGACGCGATCAAACTTTCTGTTGGGTCTAAACCTATCCCTTTGGCCCATGAAAACATTTAATATGCCATTCACAAAACTTGTTTGAGGCAAATCCCTATATAACTGATAAGAGCCTCAAATGTCTATAAACCCGACTACATCATTTTTAACGAGTTGGAAAGAACTCGTCCTCGAGTTTTGGGCATTATATTGTCAATGTTGTTAACCATTTTTGGACCTCTATTGTGTAATAGACTCATATAAAGTAGGTTAAAAATCAATTCCCAAACACCACCCTTAATCTTGACAGTCTCATTACTAATCGTTGATGACTTTGCCACACCAAACCCTTACAAATCCTTTCCAAACTCTTCACCTCCTTTCTCTCTCCTACCTCTTATTTTGTCTTTTCCTTCTTCAAAAATCTAGATAAAAACAACTTATTCTTACCATTTCCTTCAACAATTGCCTCTTCCTTTTTAGTTGCCAATAATATATGTTTTCTTTTTATATTGAGGGTATATGTAATTCGCCTCCCATCAAACACAACATTACTATCTTATTGTCAAGCCTTTCCTAACTGTATATGATACACATCCATAGCCATCAAAGCATACCAAATATTATCAAAACAATTTTTACCTATGAAAAATGAAACAAAACAATGTTTGTCCATGATTACCTTGTTATCTTCACTTATCCATTTCATTTTGTAGGGGGTGGAGTGTTATTTTATTTTAAGCTGCAACTTCTCTACTTCAGTTGACACTACATTCTCATAATTATCATTGTCAATGATTAGAAGGCATACTTTTTCATCGATAATACAAGTTGTTTGGAAGATGTTAGAGCACAACCAATTTTTGTTTCAAATCACCCTTAGATGATAGCATGATCTTTCAAACAACTAGAGTAGTGTTGCCATCTCCATTTAAAATCTCTTAACTACTATCAAAACCATCATAAAAAGGATTAGCCACATCATCCATAAGCTCCTCCATCAACATATTTTTTCCTGGACGACTCTTTCGTTTACTACACTACTTGTTCGATGCCCCAATTCTCCATAACTATAACAATGAATCCTGAAAGCTAAACAAGAATTCTAACCAATTGTCTATTAATTTTGCTGAGGATATCTATTTTTGGGAGAGGTTGATCAAGGCTTCATCAATACAAAAGAAGAAAAGTTGCAACCTTTCCAATGGTCACGTACTACTGCGTTGCTGCTACTGCCACTCAAGTGTATGAGTTGATGGTTCCTCTTAGTTCTCTTCTTTCTAAGATTTTAGAATGCTTTGGAGGTGAGGTTGCAGTGTTGATCAGCTACCACCAAAGTAACCTCATCTATCCATTCTTGTCTCTTCTATCTTCTATCTTCTCATCACTCTCACTGTATTTCCAATGGGATTTCCTCTCCAAGCTTTTTTCCAGCGTTGCTCTCTAACTTTCTCTCTTTTTTGTTCTATCTCTTTCGTTTCTGTTTTTCATCTAAACCCTCAAAAACTCTCCCCCTCTTCATCAGAGCTTGGGCACCCTTATATAGAGCCTTAAGAACCTTCTATGCCATGTCTTTGTAGCCTCATTGAATCCTCCATCCTTGAGTCGATCCCTGCCCTCCATTAAACTCCAGCTGTATTGGTACTATGGTGTACCTGTCAAAGAGACTGGATGGGCAGCATGCTTTGGCAGCATTTAAGGGCTGCAAAGTTTGTATTTTATGGCTGAAGGCTGGAGTACGAATGCAAGGCTGTAAGGTAGACATGTTTATTGCCCTGTTTGGTGAGAAGTGTGGAGGATAATGCAGCCAAGAGAACCATACTCACGCTGGTTCTTTTGTGGTATGGCTAGGAAGAACGAAAGAGGTAATGAACCGTAGATTGGACGGTGCCATTTTTGCATTTTGAAAAAAATTAGGTTTTTCAATTTGGTCCCTCGGCCTCTTTTCAATTTCAGACCTTATCTTGTAGAAGTTTTCAATCAAGTCCTGATTTGAATCCCAATCTTAAGAACTTTTCAGTTTCACCCCTTGCATGTTCAATTGGACCCTTGATCTTTAATATTTTCTTCAATTAAGCTCTCCATTGGTATAAATGGACTCCCAAACTTCACCATCTTGTCCCTTTTAGTCCTCCAACTTCTAATTTGTGCAATTCTAACCAATTTAGTCCATTTTCAGCCTTTTCCTATGCAACACTTCCAAATTTTCAATCCTAATGATATTCAGACTAGTTATGGATTAAATGCTTGTATATTTGTGATCCAAAATATTTTTTAAGTTTTTAATTTTTTGAATTTTTGAAAGACAAATATTTATTATAAGAAGATGATAAATTTTAGGGGGGGTCTAAAATTCGGTTATGACAAGGCAGAATCCCTACTTTTTAAATAACATCAAAACTTCAATAACATGCATAAAGTTCTAAAGTTCAAAACTATCAAAACTAAATAACAAATATATTCATATTATTTGGATTCAAAACCTGATATTTTTATCATCTATATACCAAAACATATTTGTATGAAACATGGACTTGCATTAAAATACATCAAATTAATCAAAATGCTTCCAAAATCTTTAACCCACAAACAAAAGCAACTTACTATTTTATTACAAAACATATTCAAACACCAATTAAAATACCTCAAATACATCATCAACATGATATTAGGCTAAAAATACATAATCAAACAAACATCAAAATCAAAAATCATGCATTTAGTGTAAGCCTAAAACAAGAACAAAATAAAAAACAAAACTATCATAACGAAAGCTTGAGCAATTTAAAACATATTTAAAACAATAACAAAAATAAAGCAAACTCTACTGAAAACCATCAGATTATTCCAGCACCAAAATCAAGCCAACAAATGCAAGATAAGCTCAAACAACATCAAAAGAGGTTTAAACATTAAGAAAGCATGAATAGGCAGGTCACATGAACTCCACCCTTGAACTTTTACATGGTTATATCTTCTCTAAGCTTGTTGGCTATGAATTATTATTTTCCTTCTATTTTATTTCCTTTTTTCTCTCTTACTATCTTTTCCTTCCAAAGCTTGGTAGACCTTCTATATTAAACTTTTAAACCTTTACACAAGAATATTTTCACAGTGTGTTTGTCCATGTTTTTTATTTTTTTTCCTTTTTTTTATTTTCCAGGGGGTATTTATAGGGTTTCACTAGGGTTATTGATGGATTTAAACACAAATTGATCAAAACTTAGCTCTTTGATCAAAATAAGAGAGTTCTAGACAAATGTTAATAGTTGGAACCTATGTCCTTCAATTGTTTTGGGATAGAGATTTTGTAACAAATTTGCCTAGATGGTTTTCTTTTGCTTTGAGATAAAGGCATGCATCCCTCACCTTCTGATTTTGGATGAAAGATTTATGACCCTTGATAAGAACCCTCTGGGAATTTTTAAGTGTGAATACAAGAAAAAATTGAGTGGTTTTGCACAAATGAGTATCTCAATTTGGAGGTTTGTAGCAATTTTGAGACTTCACTAGAGCAACTTCGATGTAAATGTCATCGAAGACCACCTAAACTTGGTAGAAGTGAAGCATACCTTTCGATTGGATCCACTTTTGCTCAATTTGAAGGTCTATAGTTTAACATTTATTCATTTAAAGGTTCCAACTTGATTAGCCGAGAATTTGAAAATACAGTGATAGATCAGGGATAAGATGTTGTTGAGTTCGTTGAAGAAAATAGAATGCAAACATTTGATGAGAGTAACTGATCTTTGTAAATGGGGTGTTTCTCAATTGAATGGTGGTGATTACAGCCCTAGAAGTGGTTAGAAACGCCATATTCATTCGTTTGAAGGTGTCCACTCGATAAACCAAAACTGACAAAGAAGAAGCTAAACAGTGGCCGAACAACATGTCATTTAGGTTAAACCCTAGAAATTAGGGTTTTTAATTTGGGATTTGAAATTTTTTTACTTTAGTCTCTGTTCTTCCAATTGCCTTTAATTGCGCTCGTAATTGCCTTCCAAGCTTTAAATATCATGTAATTTCACCCCTATCAAACTCAATCATCATCCCTAAAGTTCATCGTCATTTTTATTTTGGTCAATGGTTTTTGATTTGTGCAATTGGACCCTTGATTGACTATCAAACTTCCAATTTTATTCAATTTGGCTCGTATTTTGGTCAATTTTAGCCCATACAATCTCAAGTCTTTTTCAGTTTAGTCCTTGATTTTAGATTTCTTTAATCAAGTCTCTAATTGCCCATCAAACTTTAATATTATTACAATTAAGCCCTTGATTCATCCAATTAAACCTATAAAAAAAACCAATCAAGTCTCTAGACTTTAATTTATTTTAATTAACACCCAAATTTACTCCAAAAATTGATTTTTCTTGCAATCAAGTCCTCAATAAGATTAATTAAGCCATCCAAAATTCTCATTAAATCCTTACTTGTTCGAATTTGTATTTCTTTACCCCAAATAAAAATATTTTCACTAATATGGCCCTTTATCAATTAGAATTGGGTTGCCAATTTTGTTAATTTTATACATTATGACTCTCTAACTTTTTCACTTGTCATTTTGTTTCTTCACCACCAACTTGAACAATCTTCTAAATTTTTTTCATATATATCCTTTCATATTTTGAATTTTTTTTCAATTTTTTCTTGATTTTTTTATATAATAAAAAATAAATAACAACACCCTTAATAATAGCAAGTAGATGGATCATTATTATCATATTGAGGAAATCTAAAGTGGGATGAACCTTAGATTGCGCCAATCATAGTCAGGCACGTAGCAATATCACATAGTGGTAGAAATATATTGACAACATGAGAGTTTTTTACCTCGTAATAACTAAGCTGACAGTCCAGCCTCAGCTACGAGTTCACACTATGTTCATTTAAAATATACAGCAACATTCTTACCTAACATGTTAATAGATCTAAAGAATGAATCTCTGATTACTTGCAATTTATTCACAACTATGTTCATCGCCATCCGTTTCCCAGGTGATTTGTTAGAGCATGAGAGTCCGATTTCCATAAGAGACACCAGGCATTCCTCAATGTTGCTTGTCCTGTTGACTTGAAAATCATTATTGTGGATTGTTGCTCTTTCTTCTATGCCATGTTCATTTATCTCATTCTCAGAAATCTCTTCTTCAGCTAGCATCGATGGGTCAATGATAGCCATGACATTGCCAGGGAAAGCCATATCAGCAAACTTGTGAATATTTTATATTTAGATCACCTTCGAACATGTCATCGGTAGGTCTTTTTCCTGTGAACATCTCTAGCAGAAGTATTCCATAGCTGTAAATATCTCCAAGTACAGAAACTTCGCCTCTCATTCCATACTCTGCATGGCAGTATACTATCATTTTGAGAGATTCATATGCAATTCTAATTTAGACACTAAGATAAACAAAGCCGATGAACTGTAATGTACAAAAGAATGTTTCATAGATTTTAGCAACTTTTTTAAACGATACAATACTTTTCAGCTGAGAGTTGTGCAAAAGCAGTTCCGATTTAGGGATAAAATTAGCAATCATGAGTTCAAGATGATTCGTCAGGTTAAGGCCCATACCTGGAGGGATGTAGCCAATTGAACCCTTTAAAGCTGCAGAAAATGTTTGATTTATAGAGGGATTCTTGGATGCGTCAGAAAGGAATTTAGCTAATCCAAAGTCACCAACGTGGGCTATCATATCGTCATCAAGGAGCACGTTGCTTGGCTTTAAATCACAATGAACGATCGTGGTTTCACAATGGTGATGGAGATAATCCAATGCAGAAGCAACATCAATGGCAATATTCAGTCTTTGAGTAAAGCTCAATTTCTTAGTTCGATATTGCTCTTCAGTTGTTGGATGTAGCCACTGGTCTAGATTTCCATTAGACATGAACTCAAAAACAAGACCTTTGAAATCATTACCTTGATGATCAACGGTCGAGCAAGCAGTGATGATCTTCAGGAGATTACGATGCCTTATGCTTCTTAAAGCATTACATTCATCAATAAAACTTTTTGAAGCACCTTTCTGAAGAAGGTTCATAATCTCAATCGCAACAATTGTTCCCTCACCAGAAAGAATTCCTTTGTATACAGATCCAAAACTTCCAGAACCAATCAAATTTTCAGCAGCGAATCCATTGGTTGATTTTATGAGTTCCGAGTATGAAAAACCTACTTGCTGCTCCTCAGGGGGAGGTGTGTTGCAATTTCTTGGTAACTTTCTTCTGATATAAAAAATTGACAGAGAACACAATAGAACAGAAATGAATATTGCTGCAATTGTTGCTGGTATTACTACCTTCAAGGAAAGAGGTTCTCTGGGTTTTTTCCTGGAGCATGGAGGTAAATGCAATTCTGGGATACCTCCACAGAGCTTATCATTTCCAACTAGTGAGAATGCACTAGCATTTGCAAATATACCATCTCTTGACACTTCCCCCTCTAAATTATTATGAGAAAGATTGAGATGCCTGAGAACTGAAAACCTGCCGAGAAATTCAGGGACCCTCCCAGTTAAATTATTTTCTGACAGATCTAGTTCTTCCAAACCTCTCAAAGTTTCCAAAGATTTTGGAATCGGCCCTTCAAACTTGTTCCCCTCTAAATGAAGGCGTTCTAAACTGATACAACTGCCGAGTGTACTAGGAATTGTACCTGACAATTTGTTTCCTGATATGTCCAGCTCCACAAGATTGTGTAGGTTACCTACTTTTAATGATAGGGAACCAGTCAAGGAATTATTAGACATAACCAAAGAAATTGAGAGAGATGAAAGACCAAGAACCTCTTCGGGTATGGTTCCGTTCAGATTGTTGCTCGAAAGATTCAGATTTTGCAGACTTTTGCAGTTTCCGAGACTTGAAGGTATGTTTCCTTCGAATCTGTTTTCCTCCAAGAAAAGCCTAGTCAATCTGGTCAAGTTACCAAGGGCTGATGGGATTGATCCAGAGAATCTGTTGACATGCAAATGCAAACCTTCTAATTTCTTCTGCTTCCCGATAAGATCAGGAACACTGCCAGTCAGGTAGTTACCTTCCAATCCCAGGAGGTTCAAGTTAACTAGGTTCTCAATCTCTGCAGGGATGTTTCCATGGATCAAATTCTGTCCTAAAGTTAAAATTTTTAACTGGGTTGAAAGGTTCCCTATGGAGTTATGCAATTCTCCTCCGAAATTATTTTCTGAAAGACCTAACACCTCTAGGCTGGTGCAGTTGGCCAAAGAACTAAGAAAATTCAAACCATCCACTTCCCCGTTTCCTAGGTTGTTTAGATCAAAATTGAGTCTAACCAAACTTTTCAAGCTTCCTAGATTTTTGGGAATAGTTCCAGTGAGACCATTTATAGAAAAATCAAGAATCTGAAGTCCAGAAGCATTTGACAGTGATACAGGGATGGGTCCTGTAAAATAGTTAGCACCCCCAGCAAATATTTCCAGGGCAGGAAGTGTCACACCTACATTGGGTGGTAACTGCCCGTGCAGCTGGTTTTGAGCAACAGAGAAGTAGTATATAGAAGAAATATTAAAAATTGAAGTTGGAATCGTACCAGACAAATAATTGCCATAAACTTGAAAATAACCCAATCCAGTTAGCTGGCCAAGTTCATTTGGTATGCTTCCTCGTAGATTATTCAGTGGAATTGACAGAGCAAAGAGAGAAGAAAAGTTCCCTATCCAAGATGGGATGCTTCCTGTAAAGTGATTGACTCCAAAATCCAGGATGACCAACTTTGTCAATGAACTAAGCTGGTGTGGAATCTCCCCAGTAAGCTTGTTGGCAGCAACACTAAATACAGTAAGTTCTGTGCAGTAAGTGAGATTAGTGGGAATCTTCCCACCAAAGGAATTCAAGGAGACGTTGATATGCTGCAAGCGCGATAGACGACCCAGCTCTTCAGGAAGTTCACCATGGAAGCTGTTGTTTCGCAGGTTGATGCCTGTAAGATATGTAAGATTTCCTATAGAAGGCGGTATAGAGCCAACCAAAATCTGAGACTCCATGTTCAATGTTACAACTCTTCCATTAGATGAACTGCACGAAACACCAACCCAATTGCAGAAATGGATTGAATCATTCCATGAACTCATGATTTTGTGTGGATCTTGAGTTATCAGTCTCCTGAAGTCTAGTAAAGCAAGTCGATCGGACACATTTGAAAAAGTAGCTGCTATAGCAGTTTCCGAGCTGAAGCTCATGCATAAAAGGAGAATTCCATGGAAAAGAATACACAAAGCCATCTTGGAATTCAAGCAAGAATGCTTCATGTTGATGCAAATGCAGAGGCAAAAAAAATCTAATGCCCCTTAATGTGAAAGTTTGAAAACAAAATTAAATAGTGTGGTCCAGAGAATTAAATAGTGTGGTCCAGAGTTTTCATTAAAAGTTTTAAATGATATTAAAATTAAAAGAAACTTTAAAAGGCATGGCAGTAGTAATAAACATCATTATAGACTACTATGGTAAAACTCATAAAAATTAGTCTTGGTTTGAGGGAGTGGATCATCTTTTGGATTCAATAATTATTGTTATTTGATTTGGCTTTTCATAGTAATAAATATAGATCATTGTAGATTACTATAGTGAAATGATCACTTTGCCCTACCATTAAAAAAATTAGCCTTGGTTTGAGGTGTTAGATCGTCTTTTTATAGGATTCAATGATTGTTGTTATTTTTTGTTGGTTAGATTAGGCTTTAAAAAAAAAAATAGTGCAAATACTATAATATCCTTAAAAGAAAGGCAAAAAATAACTTTTATTGAAGGATTATTTAGTTATTTTGTATTTGGTTGCATAATGTAATTATTACCAAACCCTTATGGATAAAGTTTTTTAGACTACCATGGAAGGGTTTTTCCTTAAATTGATTTTTAATACACAGTTTAATTATTTCTAAGCCCTTATGAACAAAATTTTATATGCTACCATCTAAGGGCTTTTCGAATGTTTTCTCCTCATTTTTACATTATAAATGATGTGAATGAAGGTTAGTTTGGTCTTTTTGGAGGTATAAAATTAATAAAGAAAAAATTGCAAAGCATCTTGAGAGAACATGCTTGCATGTGGGGAGGAGCCATCACATTAAAGCGGCGCATGGAACATTCTTTGGTGGCCAAAAATGCCAGATCACCATGTCACCGGATTTGATGAGTGGCGATGCTTCCATTAGGCTAGCTCGTGTATGGTGGTTCTCGATGGTTTGGCGGCAGTCAGGTTTTTTCTTCGCCCTTTTTTTCTCTCTCATGGCATTGTGATGCTCGTTGGCCAAACAAAAAAAGAAACGTGTCCTCTCATTTTATTTTTATTTCAATTATAATCCTCATTCTTTTGATCAATCTTTGATTGTTTTGGATTATTTTTTTATTAATTTTTATTTTTAATTTTATCCTTTTAGATTAGGTTTTCTTTGTTTTTCATATTAGATTTGTCTCTCATTCTTTTAATTGCTATTTTTTTCTTTTCAATTCCAGCTCTTTAAATTTAATTTGATTTAGTTTTTATATCAGTTGTGGTCTTAATTTTTTTAATTATTTTTTTCTTTTCAATTTCATGCCCTGAGATTTTATTTAATTTGATTTTTATGTCAGATCTGGTTCTCATTCTTTTAATTGCTATTTTTATATCATTTTCCTAATTGACTTTTGTTTAGCAATTTTATCCCTCATTATTTTATCTATTTTTATATTGAATTTTGTTCTTATTTTTTTAATTATTATTTTTTCCTTTCCATCTTTGTTTTAATTAAATGTCTTTTCTCAGTTTGGCTGATTAACCCTAATTAACCCAGAACATTTTTTCCTTTTTTTTAGATTTTTTTTTAATTTCTAGTTCTTTTCCTCATTCTTCTAGTGGTTTTTCCTTTTAATTATTTTATCGAATTAATTTTTATTTTCAATTTAGTCCTTTAATCCAAAAATATCTATCCTCTTATTATTTTCTTTCAAATTTTATCCTCATTCTTTTAATTTCTATTTTTTCTTTTGAATTTTTTTAATAATTATTTTTTATTTCAATTTCATCATTTGACAGTTAATTGTTTTTTAAAAATTTGGGAATTGTGGCTTTTTCTAGATTTGGTGTCTGTAATAAAATGGTCCGAGTCACGAGTTTCATTAGTTGGCACGAGTTTGTATATTTTTTAGATGTTTTTATCTTTTTCAATCTTATTACTCGAAGTTGGTTTTAAAAAATCAGGCCTCGTGTTTTTTTTTTAATTTTTTTTATAGAGTTATTCTGATCCAATGACCTTACTTATGGGTTTGACGAGTTAACCTACTTGGTTCACTCCTTTTTTTTTTGCTTTTTAATATCTAATTTTTTTTCTTTTAGATTCTTTTGTGTTATTGATTTTTTTTTTTATTTCAGCTTTCAATATTAAGTTTGTTTAGAATTGATCTTCGTGACTTTTTCATATTTAGTGCTTTTGATGAAATGGTTTAGGGCACAAGTTTTATAAGCTAACAATGGTTATTATTGGTTTTCTTTTTTTACTTCCTTTTTGTTCCATAGCATAATTTTATATTGGTTTTTTTTTAAATCTAGTTTCTTGATTTTCTTCTTTTTCCTTTCACTGTAAAGTTATCTTAATCTCATGACTTGACTTGTGGGGTTGGCAAATTGACTTAGGTAGGCTTAAGCCTTTTTTGGCTTGTAATTGCTATTTTTCCAATCCTTTCCATCTTGATATGCATCATCTCACAAACACTAGTAAGGACTCATTACACGTGACTAAATGGGCCATTGACTTAGTTCAAGACAAAGACATTGAAAATGGCACTGCATGCATTAGTTTTGAAGGTTTCGATTAAATTAGATTTGAAGGGTTCATTGGAGTATCAAGAGGAGGTCTTAATACATCTTATCCATGTGCAAGAGGGGCCCAATCCAACCTTCTTTGGGCCATGAGATTTTGGCAACAAGGTTGGCAATTTTCTAAAGTTTTGGCCAGCCTTGTGTTTATGATGTTTCTATGTGTTTTGTGGATTCCCAATTAGTTTTGGATTTCATATTATGTGAGGAGAAAACAAAACAAAGGAAATAAAAGAATCCTACTACAACTTGGAAACAACATGGGTGGCTATTTATTCCTTTAGTTTCTAGGATTAATGGGCTGCATGGACAACTATAAAAAAGCCTTGAATCAATTCTGTAATATATTCTTTCCTTCTTTTCTTCTCACAGCAGAGCATGAATTTAATATTACATACTTTATTTTATTTTGTTAGCTACAACCTAAGGCTTGTTTAGCCTTAATTAATACTTTGTTTTTAACTAGGATCCAAGAATTGTTTGGATCAAGTTATAGGCTTTTTAGTTTAAGGTTTTTGGGTCAATTTTATAAGTGAGTCAAATCAGTCCACTAGAGTAGATCCATTAGGGTTAATTTTTCAAGAACTATTTAAAGTCATGTAACCTAAATTTCACCAGCCATTGATGAATAATATTTTTGAATTTTTTAGTTTTAACGTATGAGAATGATTCTTGCTTTCTTCAATTCTTGAACAAACTGAATCTGACTTATCAAAGATTAACTAACTTCGTGGTGTCATTCTACTTCATTCCAATAGAATTGGTGTCTTAGGGTAGGTTTCGATTGTGTCACATTCATATCAAACCTATTCTGACTTTCCGAAATTAGGTCTTAGTTTTGATTGTGTCTTGCGTGACCACATGATCACGAGGTTTGTATCAGTTGGTATCAGAGCTAGGCTTTGAAACAAGGTCATGTCGTTATTTTTGTTTTCTTAGTGTTTCTTTAAGTTTTTAAGTGTTTGTGTCATTCATTTTTTTATTATTTATGTTTGCAGCATCTAAGCAAAAAAAAAAGTTATATTTCATCTTGTTACTATCTCTAATCATATAAGTAGCATAAAAAAAAGATTACATGAAATTTGAAGGTTGATTCAATTATGCCGCAGAAACACAACTCTTAGTGAACCACAAGCAAGCCACCTCAGAACCAATTAAAACTTCATATTCTCTCTATTGGGGGTAATATTGCACCATATATTAAATATAGGCTTATTTTGATACCATTTGCTTGTGGCTTTAATTCAAGATTCAATTCTGTCACAGAAACACAACTCTTAGTGAACCATAAGCAAACAACCTTAGAAACAATTGGAACTTCATATTCTATCTACTAGGGGTGAGATCGCACCATATATTAAATTTAGGTTTATTTTTATATCATTTGCTTGAGTTTTTAATTTGAGATTCAATTCTGCTGTAAATTGATCATACAAGGGGTTTGGGTACCTAGACATAAGAGAACAACCTATAAACTGAGTTTTGTTGTTCGTTTGGTATTAGAATGCTAAATATTAAATTGGAGGTTTATAAACAACAAAAAAAAATTAAATTAAAGCCGGAAATGACTTCACCATCGCTGCCGATTTAGAAATTAGCAACAACACAGTTCTTGACTACTGACCTTTAAATCAATAGCATCACAGTTCTTGGATGTCAATTTCTGAATCAACAGCAACACAGTTTTTGGTTGCTGATTTCTGAATCTGCAGCGACACAGTTCTTGACTGTTGACATCTGAATCAGTAGCGTCACAGTTCTTGGCTGTTGATTTTTTAATCAGCAGCAACACAATTTTTGGATGCTGATTTTTAAATCGGCAGCGACACAGTTCTTGACTCTGTCGACCTTTGAACCGACAGCGTCATTGTTTTTGGCTACCGATTTCTGAATCTACAGCAACATAATTTTTGGAAATTGACAGCGACATATTTCTAGACTGCCATTTTCTGAATCGGTAGCGACATAGTTTTTGCTGCCGATTTATGAATCGACAGCGACGCAATTTTTACGTCCAATTTCTAAATGGACATCAACTCAGTCTAATTAAAAGTTTAGGGAAACAAATCAGACTGTCTTAAGGAGCTAGGAGGGAGGGGCAAAATTGGTTTTGGAGAGACCAAAACAGGGATAAAAACACATCTAAACCAACCCCAAACACCCCACCTCATTTAATGAGGAGTATAAATACAAGGAGAGAGAGGTGACCTTTCCTCTTTCCAAAGTTATCTGCAGCAGCTACATGTTCAGCTGCATATTTCTCTTCTCTTCCTCCTTCCTAACAGAAACTTAAACCAAACCAGCAAAGAATGCCCCTTTGAACGTGTGTGTGAGAGAGAGAGAGTTAAGACCTTGAGTGAAGGCTGAACAACTGCTTAAATGGAAGGGAAAAGGGGCTAGAATGGGTGGGAAGAAATTGACAGAAGAAAGAGAATTGAAAGAGCAAGAAGAAAGGGAAGAACTAGGAGAAGGAGAGAAAGAATACTACCAAACTGTCCAGATCCATTTAGATTCGAAAGGTAAGGATCATGTAGTCTCCCTTCCCCCTTGTTCTTGAGACCTATAACAAAAAATGATGAAGGAGTCCCTAAGAAAATTGACCTAAAACCCCCAGGCTAGCTGTGAAGGAAACTGAAATCAACTCAGAGGACAAGAAAACATAGATGAAATGAGGCCAATTTCCAGAACATCTAACAAAGAAAACTGAATAAAATGGAAAGAACAAAACATGATGGAGGGTCGACCATAGCTATAGGGTTGGCCAAAATGCATTGTGTAAGAGAATGCATGTGTGTGTTCATGTTAAGATCATGTAACTCTGCTGGGATTTGATGACAAATATGTGCTAGAATTGAAAATGCATGTGTGTGTCCATGTTAAGATCATGCAACTCTGCTGAGATTTGATGACGGATTATGTACTAGAATTGAAAATGTATGTGTGTGTTCATGCTAAAATCATGTGACTTTGCTGGAACCTAATGACAAATTAAAGGAAACTGAAATCAACTAAGAGGACAAGGAAACATAGATGAAATGAGGTTATTTTCCAGAACATCTAACAAAGAAAAATGAATAAAATGGAAAGAACAAAACATGATACAGGGTCGACCATAGCTATGGGGTTGGCCAAAATGCATTGTGTAAGAGAATGCATGTGTGTGTTCATGTTAAGATCATGTAACTCTGCTGGGATTTGATGACAAATATGTGCTAGAATTGAAAATGCATGTGTGTGTCCATGTTAAGATCATGCAACTCTGCTGAGATTTGATGACGGATTATGTATTAGAATTGAAAATGTATGTGTGTGTTCATGCTAAAATCATGTGACTTTGCTGGAACCTAATGACAAATTAAAGGAAACTGAAATCAACTAAGAGGACAAGGAAACATAGATGAAATGAGGCTATTTTCCAGAACATCTAACAAAGAAAAATGAATAAAATGGAAAGAACAAAACATGATATAGGGTCGACCATAGCTATGGGGTTGGCCAAAATGCATTGTGTAAGAGAATGCATGTGTGTGTTCATGTTAAAATCATATAACTCTGTTGGGATTTGATGACAGATATGTGTTGGAATTAAAATGCATGTATGGGTCCATATTAAGATCTTGCAACTCTGCTGGGATTTGATGACAGATATGTGCTGGAATTGAAAATGCATGTGTGTGTCAATGTTAAGATCATGCAACTCTGCTGGGATTTGATGACAGATTACATACTGAAATTGAAAATGTATGTGTGTGTTCATGCTAAAATCATGTGACTTTGCTGGAACCTAATGACAAATTGCGCGTCTGCAACAAATTAGCATTCACTGCCGAAAGTGTGTTCTGTAGCGAATTTGTGGTTCGCTGTTGAAATTGAGTTATCTGCAGCGAATTAGCGTTTGCTGCAGAAAGTGCATGTTTTGTAGTGAAATTATGATTCACTACCGAAATTGAGTTGTCTACAATGAATGCCAAAAGTGTGAGTCTGCAGCGAATTTATGATTCGCTGTCAAAATTGAACTATCTGCATCAAATTAGCATTCGCAGACGAAATTGTGTTGTTTGCAATGAATTAGCATTCGCTACTAAAATTGTGTTGTCTGCAGCAAATCAGCGTCCGCTGCTAAAAGTGTGTTGTCTGCAGCGAATGTGTGATTCAATTTCGGTAGCGAATCAATGTTTGTTACCGAAAGTGTGTGTTTTGCAACGAATTTGTGATTTGCTGCTGAAATTAAGTTGTTTGCAGCGAATTAGCATTCCTTGCTAAAAGTCTATTGGCTGCAGTGAATTAGTGTTTGCTACCGAAGTTGTGTTATCTGTAGCGACTCAGTGTTCGCTGCTGAAAGTGTGTTGCCTGCAGTTAATTTGTGATTCGCTGCCGAAACTGAGTTGTCTGCAGAGAATTAGCGTTCACTACCAAAAGTGTGTGTTTCACAGCGAATTTCTAATTCGCTGTCGAAATTGAGTTGTCTACAGTGAACTAGCATTCGCTGCTAAAAGTGTGTTGGCTGGAGCGAATCAGCGTTCGCTGTCGAAGTTGTGTTGTCTATAATGAATTAGTGTTCACAGCCAAAAGTGTGTTGTCTACAATGAATTTGTGATTCGCTGCCAAAAGTGAGTTGCCTGTAGCGAATTAGCATTCACTACCGAAAGTGTGTTGGCTGCAGCGAAGTAGCATTCACTGCTGAAATTGAGGTGCCTGTAGCGAAATAGTTTTCGCTGTCGAATTGTGCAGCCTGCAGCGAAATATGAGGATCGTATGAAAGAAAGAACTAGTTATGTAAAATTGATGTTCAGCACTTGGGTATAAACTCATGTTGATAACAAAACTAGGACAAGAATGCAAACTCATGAGTATGGCAATATGTAGTAACGTAAATGTATGAATATGAAAATATAATATTGTGGGCATGTAGTATTGATTTTTCGTCTTTTAAGAATGTTGATTTATGAAAGCTATATCCATATGATGCCATGATAAGAAAGGGAATCTAATGGAATGTCATTGTGAGAAGTATTGAGAACTAAAAAAAATTCCATCGATTTTGGCTTTGAAAAAGCCGAGTTGTTACAAGGTCATTTTTTATATCATTTGGTCTAGTTTTCAATTCTGGTATGTAAAAAAAATTGTTTAATGGGTGAGATTTGCGTCAAGTTTCAAAACATGATCCTTATTATTTGTTTTTTTCTAAATCTTTTTGTTTATATTATAATTGGGCTATTTAGGAGTCAAGTAATTGTTTTTACTAATTTTTGCTTCTTTTTTATTTTGTGTCTTGGTTTCGTCCACAATTCATATGAATTTGCTTTGTTACTCAATAAATCATAATCGTAGTTTTGTTTTGCTTTGTTTTTAGTATATTTTTTGATTCTTGAGTCTAAAAATTATAATTGGATTGCACTATGGAGACTACTGACTTTGATTTTTTTATTTTAGCTCCTAAAGAATCAAAAGAAAGCAAGTTGTAAAGTAAAAGGCATAGTGAGCTTATTAGAGTGGAAAACTTTGTTTTTTTATGTGAAACACAAAAGGTGTAAGGATATATTTTGTGCTACTAACAAAATTTTACAGATTCAAAGAAATTCTAAAAACGAATCAATGACACAAAACACTGACGTTACTTTCCAATTACGAGCCATAGGCCAACAACTTGAGCTCTTGTCTAGGATGTACAAGTATCTGAAAGATGAGGTGAATTTGATAATGCATTAGAATAGTGGGGCTAATCATCGAAGAAATACGATTCTAAGGGCTGTGCGGAATGTCATATCTAATTTTGAAAAGTATGTTGATGAAAATGCAAATGCATGTGAAGATGACTATGATTTTGCATTTGTTGGCCAAGGAATTAGGTTTCAACTAAATAGGGCTACGAGGAATGTGAATTTTAATGGCATGGGGAATTATAAAGATGTGGACGGCGACTTGGACTCCGTTAAACTTAAAATTCCTAACTTCCAAGGTAAAAATGATCTCGAGGCTTATTTGGAGTGAGAGAAAAAGGTAGATTGGATTTTTTATTATTACCATAGCTATTCTGAACAAAATAGAGGGAGGAATTATGAAGGGAAAAAATAGGAGAGGCCGGTTGCATTGAAAGAGAGGGGGAGCTAAAAATCTTCAACCAAATCAGAATTTCAACCCAAATTTTCTCCAGCTAAGAGACCAGCTGCATGCAAGGAGAAGGAAAGTTAAAAATATTCAACCAAATCAGAATTTAAACCCAAATTTCCTCCAGTTAAGAGGCTCTAAACCAATTGTGAACATCAATTTTGAAATTTTAAAATTAGGGTTCTTATTGAAATTTAGGGGAATTGCAGAATTTGTTGGAATTAGGATAATTAAAGTGTTATAAGTTGCCTTGAACATGAAATCATGCAAGAATACCAAATAAGAAAATCAATGGACAAGGGACATGAGTGGCCGGGCATACGAGGGTAGAATGGGGGAAAAGGACTTCTGAATTTTGCTTGGTGAACCTTTATAATATATTGTTATGATGTGAACAATGGGTAAATGAGACAAACAATTGCATTGAAAGGAAAAGGGGACCCTTTATCCCCTTAGACCGAGTTTCGGCCAAGACCAAATGGAAAAAAGGGAGGAAGATTTTTGGGATATCATGTGTTAAGGATGCATGAATTAGGTGTGGAAGAAAGTTTACTAAAAAGGGAAAGCATGATAACTTGGTAGTAAGGGACTTCATGAGTCAAATGCGTGTGTTACGTGAGGAGGAAATGAGGGGTATTATCATTACATACATATCTTAGGATAAGTTATGAAATGTAGAAATAGTTTTCTTGAGAGAAGAAAGGGAAATGGAGATAATTGAACGTTCATCTAAAAACTGTTGATGAAACTTAGCAGATTCATCACCCTGATTCCATAGAGGATTTGGGCCTAAAAATGATGAAATTAAAGGAAGGCTTCTCATAGTAGTTATAGCCAAGGATGTTAACTTTCCAACAAGTCTAACCTCGCTTAATTTGAAGCTCTAGAACTCCAAATATAGATAAGTAATGAGGAGAGGTCGAGCTGCCACCTCTGCTAACAGATTCAGCAAATTACAAAATAAGAAAATTTAGTCATGTTAGGGGTAGAATTTGGTTTCCTTTTTTTTGGAAAATATATAGCGTTATGTCTTGATGTTTGAAAGAAAATAAACCATAATTGAAATTGAAATTGAAATTGTGATGTTAGTTATGATTTCATAATGAACCGTAATCTTAAGCGATGTAATGGAAATGTAAATGTAAGAAAAATAGTTATAAAAGAGGGAATAAACGTTGTCGGTAATATTATTGTTATTTTGAAAAATGTGACATGAGTAAAGAATAATGTAGTATGCTTGTGGATTTAAAAGGAACCGTAGGGGGGGCATAACAACAGTAAGGGAACGCGAGCCGAGCTTCTACAGCAGGTAGGTATTCTACACCTATATCTTCCTTAAATGTTGGTAATTTTAGTAATCTATTCAATTCATGGATCTTGTGCCTGCGGATGAAACCAAAAGGAGAAAAGATAAAATGACATGAAGATTTGATTTATGGACCCGAATGAGAGTTATGAATAGTGGAAATGAATTCCCCAAATAATTATTTTTTGGATTTGATTAGCCGGTCCCAAATATGGAAGGCTAATGATGTAAGTAAGGTTTGCTAACATCGTCATGACCATTGTCGAAAATGAGGAATACTGAATTTGATTAACTATTCAGGTTAAGAATAGTTAATGATATCAACGGATGATGTTAATATCGGCAAACCTATGAAACTTGATTAACTATTCCTGATGTGAAAGCTAATAATGTTAAGAATCCTTGATATCGACATTCCCGAAAATATTTCAAGGTATAATAAAAATTGATTAACTATTTCGAGTTGGAAATAGTTAATGACATCAATCGGCTGTATTGATGTCGGCATTACCATAAATGTGGTTAGTCGGTCCCAGCGAGGGCAACTAATGACACCAATAAGATTCATTGGTGTCGACATTACTTTCCCCATGTTTTGGGAAGAAGTGGTACGATTGGTATTCTCGGTGGAGAATAGTTTGATAATATTAATGAAATGGGAAGGTTTAATGATTCCTGGAAGGAAAAATTTTGAAGTATTGGAAGGAGATTATGTGGGAAACTTTAAGGAACTATGATAATGTGTAGCATTGATACACACACACACACATATAAACATGTATTGTTTGATTCTTTTTCTCTACGATGTTATTGCTCTTAATATAATTATTTCCAAATATTATGTTGGTACAGGTCCATCATTTTCATGACAGAAGTAATATTTTAGATCTTCTAGCTTTTCTTTTGTGTTATTTAAAAACTAAATGAACAATGATGTATTTTGTCTTTCAAGGAACTATATGACTTGAATTGTAATAGTATCCTTTAAATTAAATGTCCGAACATAAATTGTATTATTATCTACTTAAGATCTTAATGTATGTTTATTTTTGTTTATCTAAAGAATTAATTTTATATCCGATTTTAAAAGATAGATATTTGAAATGTTGTGCTTGTACTCTCGAATGATTTGATGTTGGAGACTTATAATGAATGGGATATGGTTGAACAATGGATGATAGATGTGTACAAAATAATTGTCGATAACTTGGGACCTCCCGGTGTAGGGGAGACTCTGCTGAAATTTCGATAGAAATTTCGGTAAACCTTGTATGAAATTGGAAAGACAAAAAAACATTTCACCATATTTTCCTCTCTTTATGATTGATGTGTTGGTCCCTGAAATAGGGATGTTACAGATTTTGTACCCGAAGCTTCAATTCCTAACCGATCAACCTATAGAAGATTTCCCGAAGATACGAAAGAGTTTCAAAAGCAAGTTGATCAGTTGATGGAAAAGGGGTATATTTATGAAAGTATGAGCTCATGTGTTGTACATGTGCTACTTGTAATTAAGAAGGATGAAATTTAAAGAATGTGTGTTGATTGTAGAGCCATCAACAACATAATGGTAAAGTATAGACATTTCATTCCTAGGCTTGATCACATGTTAGATGAATTACATAGATCTTGTATTTTCTCTAAAATTGACTTAAAAAGTGGGTACCATCAAATTAGGATAAAAGAAGGTAATGAGTGGAAAACAACATTTAAGACTAAACATGGTTTGTATGAATGGTTAGTAATGTCGTTTCAACTAACAAATGCACCTAGTACATTTATGCGTTTACTGAATCATCTGTTATGTGCTTTCATAGGTAAGTTTGTGGTTGTGTATTTTAATGACACTCTGATCTATAGCAAGAATTTAATTGAGCATCTTGATCATGTGTGTAATGTGTTGCATAGTGAGAAATTGTATGCTAATTTTAAAAGGTGTACCTTTTGCATGGAGAAAATTGTGTTTCTTGGCTATGTTGTAACTGTACAAGGTATCAAGATGGATGAGCAGAAAGTTAATGCCATCCGGGACTGGCCTACATAAAAATTGATAAGTGAGGTAAGGAGTTTTCATGGGTTAGCTAGTTTTTATAGGCGTTTTGTGAAAGATTTCATTACATTAGCTGCACCTTTAAATAAAGTTGTTAAGAAGTCGATTGAGTTTAAATAGGGGGAGGAACAAAAGTTGGTTTTTGTTCTTTTAAAAGAGAAATTATGCTTTGCATGCACCTGTTTTGGCTTTACCTGACTTTATAAAAGCATTTGAAATACAATGTGATGCATCTGAAATAGAAATATATGTTGTTTTGACGCACGATTGGAGACTTATTGCGTATTTCAGTAAGAAGTTAGGTGGAGTGACCTTGAACTATCCCGCTTATGACAAAGAACTATATGTGTTGGTAAGAGCACTTAAGACATGACAACATTACTTGTGGCCAAAAGAGTTCGTAATCCATTCAGATTATGAGTCTTTGAAGCATTTGAAATGACAAGGTAAGTTAAATACAAGACATGCAAAATGGGTTGAATTCATTGTTATATAATTAAGTAAAAGCAATGCAAAGAGAACATAGTGGCTGACGTACTTTTATGCATGTATATTCTTCTAAACACCTTGAATACTAGATTGTTAGGCTTTGAATATGTGAATGCATTATATGCTGATAATTCTGACTTTGCTGAGATTTATAATACATGTGGATATTCAGCTTTTGGTAAGTTTTATTTGATGAATGGTTATATGCTTAAAGAGAATGGATTATGTGTTCCTGTTAGTTCTTTGCATGAATTTCTTGTTCGTGAAGCACATAGAGGTGGTTTAATGGGTCATTTTAGGGTTGCAAAAACTGTGGATGTATTGCATGAACATTTCTATTGGCCAAAGATGAAAAGGGATATGCAACGAAATCTGTGGATAGTGTATTGCATGTAGAAAGGTAAAATCTAGAGTACAATCTCATGGACTACATACACCATTGTCTGTGCCTACTGGACCTTGGGTATATATCTTTATGGACTTTGTTTTAGGTTTACTTATGTCAAAGAAAGGTAAAAACTCTATTTTTGTTGTGGTTGATATGTTTTCTAAGATGACACATTTCATTACATGTCGTAAGACTGATGATGCATCTCATATCGCAAACTTGTTCTCTAGGCAGATTGTACGTTTGCATGACATTCCTAGGAGTATAGTGTCAGATCATGATGTTAAGTTTCTTAGGTACTTTTAGAAGACTTTATAGAGGGAAAGTTGGGAACTAAGATTTTATTTTCGACAACTCGACATCCTCAAACAGATGAACAAATTGAGATAGTGAATAGAACTTTATCCCAATTTTTGCATGTTGTTATTCAAAAGAATCTGAAAAGTTAGGAAAAATGTTTACCTTTTATTGAGTTTACTTATAATAGAGATATGCATTCGACCATTGACTTTTCTCCTTTTCAAATTATTTATGGGTTTAATCCACTAACTCGTATGGACTTAATTCCTTTACCTTTTGAAAAAAAGGATAAGTTTAGATGGTGAAAAGAAGGCAAAGATGGTGAGACAACTTCATGATGGAGTTCGACTATAAATAGAGAAAAAGAACAGATTGTACACTTTTGAAGCAAATAAAGGGATAAACAGGTGATTGAGTTTGGGTGCACATGCATAAGGAACAATTTTCTAACAAACAAAAATCAAAATTATAGCCTCGTGGTAATGATCCATTTCAGGTTTTAGAGAGGATCAATGACAACACATACAAAATTGATCTTTCGGGTAAGTAAGTGTTAGTGTTATCTTTAATGTTGTAGATCTTACTTTGTTTGACACGGGTTTTAATTTGAGATTAAATCATTTCGAAAATAGAGGGGATGGTGTGGATCAGCTCACAAATATCAGCAAAGACCCATTACATGTGTCCAAATAGGCCATTGACTCGGTCTAAGACAAAGACATTGAAAAAGGCATTAAATGCATTGGTTCTGAAGGTTTCAACCAAGTCAAATTTGAAGGATCCATTGGAGTATCAATAGGAGGCCTTAGTACATCTTATCCATGTGCAAGAGAGGCCCAATCCAACCTTGTTTAGGCCATGAGGTTTTGGCATTAAGACTGGTAATTTTCTAAATTTTTTACCAGCCTTATCCTTTTGATGTTTCTATGTGTTTTATGGATTTCTAATTAGTTTTGGACTTCCTATTATAGGAGGAGAAAACATGGTAAAGGAAACAAAAGAATCCAACTACAACTTGGAAACAATATGGGTGGCTACCTTTTCCTTTAGTTTCTAGGATTAATGCACTGCATGGAAGGCTATAAATAAACCTTGAATCAGTTCTGTAATATTTTATTTCCTTCTCTTCTTCTCACGACAGAACATGGATTTAATATTATGAACTTTATTTTATTTTGTTAACTATAGCCCAAGGCTTGTTTGATCTTAATTAATATTTTATTTTCAACTAAGATCCAAGGCTTGTTTGGATTAGGTTATGAGCTCTTTAGTTTAAAGTTTTTGGATCAGTTTTGTAAGTAGGCCAAATCAGTCAATTAGGATATATCCATTAAGAGTTAATTTCTCAAGAACTATTTAAAGTCATGTAACCTAAATTTCAGCAGCCATTGATGAATAATACTTTTGAATTTTTTAGTTTTAACGTGTGAGAGTGATTCTTTTATTCTTCAGTTCTTGAACGAACTGAATTTGAATTATCGAAGAACAACTGGCTTCGTGGTGTCATTCTACTTTATTTTAATATATGTTGGTATCTTAAGGCATGTTTTTATTGTGTTATACTCATATCAAACCTATTTCAACTTTTTAAGATCATATCTTAATCTTGATTGTGAGTTGCGTGATCCAAATTATAAAGCCATGGCTTAAAAGTCATGCATGAAATTGTTTTGGTGTAGAATTTGACAACCTGATAACTCGAGCACAAAAAGGTTTGGGCTGAAAAGATAAAGAGGACTAACATTTAGTTGTAACCAGGAAAGTCTTAAGTACCTTGGATTACAAAAATCCACGTGGTGAGCTTACAGATAACATCTGCCTTTGAATTTAATTAGGTTGTTGATCAAAAAAGGTAGCATCAAAATCATGCAACTTTTTGCCTCTTATTTCCATCTTTATATGTCTAGATTTTATTTTGGAATCTACTACAGTTTCATGAATAGCAAGTCGCATATATTATTTGCAACTCATTCACGTATTGTATATAGCATTTATAACTCTTATTTAGCTGATGTTGTTTGTGATTTCATTTGAAATTTAAACCTAAAAATCATTTTCTTTTTTTTTTGTTTCTTTCCTCCTCTTTCTCCTCAATCACCTAAAAACACCCACATCAACAATACATCACTCATCTCTCTCTAGCCCTAGATCAACGTCCATTTCTCTCTCTCTCCACTGCAACGACTTTCTTTTTCTCACTTACTATATATATATAACTTAATTTTGGACCCCTTAAATTTGTTTTATAAAAGGTGTATATTTTTTTTATTAAAAATCCAAAAAAAATAAAAGATATAAAATTTAAAAATATTTTTGGGACACAAGGAGATAAGCTTTCGAACTGCAAAAGACCAAAATACCATAAGAATAGTTAGATTGGGATGTTTTGACAAGATAAGATGAAGAAAGGAAGAAATTTGAGGTTGAAATCCAAATTTGATCAAAATTGAAAGAATTAATTAAGTCTAAGGAATTAAGTAAACTTTTAACAAGTTTAATTGACTTATTTAAGGACTTAATTGAAGAAAAATTAAGTTTGAAAGTTAAATGGACAAAAATTGAAAAATTTAATTAAGTTCAATGACTTAATTAAACTTCTAATGGGTTTTGTGGATTCAATCAAAGACTCAATTAAAAAATCAAGTTTGGAGGCCTAATTCGGATCAATTCGCAAAGATTAATTGAAAGATTAGGGATACAATTAAAACTTTGAAATGCTAAATTGGTGTAATCATGAGGTTAAATTGAAATAAATTTGATGTATGAAGTTCAATTGAGAACCACATTGAAGAAATCTAAAACCAATAACTACTTTGTAAAACACGCTAAAATTTGATGGTCGAATTGAAGAAAGATAAGGATGAAATTGCAAGGAATACAAAAGATTATGGCTGATTAGGCACTCCATTGCAAAGTGTCAAGGGTTCAAGGACTAAATTGAGAAAGACCATAATTTCATTATTTATTATTTTCTTCCCCTAAAACAAAAGAACAAAGATGCTTAAGTGCTCACCTTTTAGTTCTAATTGCTCCCTCACCTCTTTATATACCATACAAATCTTATATCAATTTATATTATAGTATTTTTAATTCACTCTAAACCAAAGTTCCAGTTTTTATTGCATTAAAAACAACTACAAATTCTTTCCTAAAAACACCACCCAGATCTGTTTTTTTTTTTACAAAAATAATCTTGTGTCCTCCCTTGTCAGTTTTAGGACAAGCTTTTGTCTTAAACTTTAATAAATGGCTGGGATCTATTTTTTAATATCAAGGGTCGAGTTCTCGTCAACCCAAGAGCCCTAGAACCTCCTCATCTCTCCCATTAAAATCTCACAAAACCCTAACCCAAGCAGTCCAATACCAGCGAAGTCTCCTCCTGAGCAGCAACGAAATCCTTCACCATGAGTAGCGGAAATTCCAAGACCAGCTACCTCTCGTCAGTCTCGCTAGCAGAGGTTGTGCTCCTCAGGCTGTGACCGTCATATCTCTCTCAGCAACTCCACCGTCAGCAGAGGTTTGTTCTCCTCATTCACGCCATCAGCTTCATTTGAGCAGCAGCAGCAGAGGTTACTCCTCTCAGACCAGCAAGATCGTGAACCACAGTAGCACATTATTCCTTCAGCAGTCTTAGCTTTCCTTCGATCTTCATGGAAGGTACACCGTTCGCTAGCTATGTAATGACTGGTGTTTTGAAGTCTTATAGTGAGTTCTGGGCTGGGCTCTTATTTTTTAATTACTTTAAATTTTCAAGAACAAAATTTCATGTTAGCTTTTGTTTTTCATCAGGCCTTAAATCTCTCTTGGGCTATAACGTTTTTCTCGGGCAACACCATGGGCCCTTCTTCTTTTAATTATTTTTGTTTTGGGCAAAGTAATTCACTGAGCCCATTTCGTTTTTTTTTCCTATGGATAGACTTGAATAATTGGGCTGGCATTTAATTTAGAGTCTCTAAATTTTATTTGGGTTTTATATGTGTGATATAGGCTAATGAATGCTTTGTTTGTACTTAGATCCTAGCATAAGTTTTGGATTAGATGTGTTGGTTTTAGTTTCAGCCAGAGAGCCCAGCCATGCGGGCGGGCTGGGCTAAGCCTATGAAAGGCGTTAAGGCCATGTTTAACTTGACAAAAATTTTTATCAAAGCAAAATGCAATTTTTGGATTCATAAGGCTTGTTTTGCAAATATACCCTAAGAAAAATTTCAAACTTTGCATTTCTATTTTTTGTAGTGTTTTTCCAAACATAGTCTTAGTCTAATTTTAATATATTTTCAAAGTTTTGAAAGATCATTTTGTAATTAATTTTGAGTTTCTCGTCTTTTTTTACCCTCTCATATTTGATATTTAGAATGGCGATCTCCACACAACCAGTATTAAATAAATAATTTTTTTTTTGCAAAAACAACAAAAATTTTCTTTTAAAAAAATGCATTTAAATATTTTTATTATATATGGACAAGTCTCTCAAAAATAAAGTATATTTACATATTTTAGCATATTAAAAAAAATCACAAAAATAGTCTTCATTTTTACATGAATTTTTAGGTTTAGTAATCAGTTTATTAAAGTAATGAGAACTTAACCTATGTTTAAAAAAAATACCAAAAAAATTATTTTTTATCCCAATATAAAGGATTATAAACTTATATGTAAGATGTATTCCCAATATTAAAAAAGAAAAAAAATGCATTTTAACTCTAAAATGGTTAAGCTTTAAACTTATAAGATAAGGACTTCCTTACCGAGAAAGACTTTTCTTAAATTTTAGATAGATCAAAAGTTAGAAAACACAACAATATCTCAATTTATATGAGACAAATACACAATGCAATTATTTTAGGTAAAGTGTACTGAGAGTGATACATCTTTCTTATACACAAGCAGTCCTCTTGTTAAGACTCTAAGACTTGTTAGAGTTCATAGTGACCAAAATAATATGTGTCAACTCCATCCCTTTTTTATTAATAAGAAACAAAAATTTCTTATTCTTCCCCCATCACTAAAGAGATCTTGACTTGGGAAGATAATCGCCGCAATACCATACATGTGTAACATGGCTAAAATAGTTCATTTTAAAACCCAAAATGGTAGGCTAATTAATTGTAAATAAATAAGGGGGAAAACCAAAATTTTATTTCTTCTCATAAAAACATCCAGTTAATAACAGAGAAGAGAGAAGAATAAAAAAGAAAATTTGGGATTAATTGAAGGAAGGAGCTGAGAAAAGAAATTAATTAAGAAAGAACAAAAATAATGATTCGATTCAACACAGTTAACCCACAAAACTCATGATTCAGGTCATGAGATTGAGATAACACTATATAAATCAAATCAAGATAAATTATTTAGCTCAATACCCAATAAACTCAATATTAAAGGATAAAATTAAAAAAAATAAAAATTATGAAGTACAATACCTAGTTGGAGGATGAAATTTAAAAATAAATAAAAAATAAAAAATCCCAAAATATTTTAAAATTTAAGGATCAAAATGAAAAAAAAAACTTTTCAGTATTTATTGATATATGAAATGCCAAGGCTTTCCAGAATATGTTAATGAGGATCAAAATAATGCAATAGATTATCAAAAAATAAAATAAAATAAAGGTGAACTTGACTTAGCTTTTTTTTTTTTTAATGATAAAAATACTTTCGAATTAACCGAGACTAAATTCTTCTTTGAAAGGATATTAAGAGTGCACACCTCATATCAGCTAGGTGCTTTCAAAAGAATTTTAATAAAACTCCATGGGTGTTTTGAACTCAAGAAATTTGAGTATACCTCGTTGACCACCAAGCCAATCCTATGGAGTTAAATGTAGACTTAGACCAATTTACATGTTAATCAAAACTATGTTCTTTTTCTAGATAATTTTAAAGACACTTCCATGCACAACAACCTCGTACATTCAAAGAAATTTAATAATTTTTCATAGGTGATGTCCCTGAATTTGAATCTAAGAAATCAACAAAGAAATTTAATAATTTTTCATAGGTCAATCCCATCAAAGTTAAAGTAGGCTTAGATAAAATGCAAGATAAAAAGTGAAAATCAAAGGGCCTCAAGTTGATGTCCATATGTTAATAATGTGGATAGAACAAGATGTTAATATAAATTTTAAGCTTTTGATCCACTTGCATGTCAAAAATGGGTCAATTTGTAAGATAATAAGAGTAATAATTAAAATTATTAAATCTATTCCGGTTCAGCTCGGGTCATGATCTAAACCAATTCTTGGTTTGCATGTTGGGTGAGTAACCCTAAACAATCATTTATTTTAAAAAAATTAAAATGATTCTGTTTTTAGAAAAAAAAAATAGTTTGAGTAAACTATTTTTGAAATCTGCTCCGGTTTGGCTCGGCATTGTTTAATAACTGTAGTATTAATATTCTAAAGTTGTCCGACTGATCATGGCATGTTTATGGCAGCCTTCAAAATTGATCGTGAATTTGTGTCAAAGCACTGATCATTCAAATCAATATGGACTAAAATTGAGAGGCTATGGGAAATTAAAGGACACCTAAATTTATGAGATGTTAGAACATTGCAAGCTCTCCTCAACCCATGAGACAACGTTGCCAAGGAAACATAAGGGACATCAATAAACTTGTGTTTGAAGCTGGGATTTATTACTAGAAAATTAATAAATATAAATAAAATTATTATATTAATATATTGCGGTGATATTTATTGATCAAATTTTTTATTATTAAATCTTTCAGTAAATATTAAAAAGAATATTCTCACGGTATATATCAAGGAAGTCATAGTAGAACAATAAAATAATAAAGTCAAAAAGCACGATGATGTATAAGTTCTACAAACAAAGTTATCAAAGAATTACTGCTACTGTTAACTCACTGGTGAAATTATTGATGATATTCTGTCGGTAATATGTAATTTTACTAATGTAATTACATAAGGTTCTTTTGTCAGTGATATGTTACATTGTACCGAGAGAATTATCGATGAAATGAAGTGGAATTATTATTTTTTTGACGTGTATTTTTTATTTGTAAAGTTATCGGTAAATTTATTAATGATAGACTCACAAACAAACTAGAAATGACTAACGGGTATTTTTTTCTGATAGATTTTTTTTTTTTTGTCAATGATCATATTGCTAAAATAATTATAAATAAATTTTTAGTATAAATTCTAATAGATATTTTCGTACATGAAACTATTACCAATGATTGATACGATGGTGATGTAATTCCTCGTTAATTCTTTGCATCCAACCTGGTTTTCAGAAATAATTACGATTTATATAGTCCAGACGTGGATGCTTTGTTTTCTTATAGGATTACAAATACGGACTTGGTCTTGATACGACTGTAAAATATACCTTAAATAATAATAATAATAATAAAAAAAAAAAACTAGTGTTGGAACAAAAAAGAAACTTGTTGGGTCTAAAGATTAGGTAGGGAAATTAGCTATAATGATCTCAAAATGGAAAAAAAAAAAAGTATAGAAGGCTGTAGCTAATTGATGACAGGCATAGTTTGCTATTATGTTCAAGAGTATCATCAATATCAATTTGAACATAATTACGTGTCGTGCCCTTCACAAACCTTGTGGATGCATGCTCATAGAGAATTTTCACAAAATTAACACATAAATATTCTATCCAGTAATAATTGACAGAAGCATAATTCAAGATATATGCACATAAATAATATAGAAGACGGTTTTCTACCTGGATCAGCTTCCATGCAGGCTATCACATGAATTTATTTTTCTTTTTTTAAGAACTATAAGATATTGTTATAAGTAGAAGTTGGCTCAAGGGGAAATCTTTAGCATATCTTAATTAACCCAAATATATAGATTTAATTGCTCATCGTGGAGGTCTACGTGGACGAGTTATATAAAAAGCTATCAACAAATTATAACAGCTTCCTTGAGCTCCTGCCCAAAGTTTAAAATTTAATAGAAATATTTTTTTATATCCAAAATTATCATCCTGCATGATGGGCCTCGATGCGTTCATGCCCAACCTCACGTTGGGGTTGGCCGTGACCGCGTCCACCTCCATGTTGGACCTGCACGTGACCGCGTCCAACTCTATTTGAGCCTCAACACGTTCATGCCCAACCCCACATTGGATCTGGATGCGACCGGGTCCATTTCCATGCAGGACCTGGACATATTATTCTTAAATTGAAAACATATTATTATTTATAATTAATAAATTTAAAAAAAATATTATTATTCATATTGAAAACATGTTACTATTTATATTATAAATTTTTATGTTATTGTTTATAAAAATAAAAAATGAGCCAGCAATATGTCCACTTCAAATGGAGAAATACATTTTTTCTCCTCACTTCAAATGGCTAAATTTTGTTTCATTAGAGTATATAAGAAAAATTAAACATTTCCACGTTTGCACGAGATTAAATATGTTAATCAATATATAATTATTGATTTATTTTTACAAAAAACATGTTTTGAATTTTTATTTTACACTTCAAATTAATATTTTTTTATGTTAGAAAAATAAATATTATCTACATATTTTTTTTATATTATAAATTTATTTTTTATCCTACCCACTACAAAACACAAAACACGTACAAGGAAGGTGGCTAGTTGCTATCTAAATTCTTCTATTGTCTCTAGTGTGACCCTAATACACCAAAAGAA
>Ga0325401_1000235_pt1 | contig 36661 bp, 26 predicted proteins | sample PopdelMetagenome_FD_205666 | JGI IMG/M metagenome (GOLD analysis project Ga0325401, IMG submission 205666) | Populus deltoides microbial communities from Bellville, Georgia, United States - Xylem-PdKOR-R2 | ecosystem: Host-associated > Plants > Phyllosphere > Stem > Wood/Secondary xylem | place...
CCAGAGCTGGGATCTCGGTCGCATCCTGTTCCAGCGCCAGGTGATCCTGGTAGGGACCCTCTGGGGGGAAGCCCTGTCAGGCCGCGCAATAGGTCCGCAGGAGTTCGTCAGGAGACTTCGACCGCTACTGGCACTGCGGCGAAGGGATTGGCGCGAGGTCGTGCACTGGCACGACTGGAACACGGTCAACATGGCGGCCCGAGAGCTGACCGAGCGCGCTCTCGATGCCGCTTGGGCGCACGGCCCGGACGTCCTGAGAGCGGCTCGGGACGCCTTCGTCGAGGAATGGCGGTCGCCGCGGAGCCGCGATCAGATCGGCTGGCCCGACGACGCCAAGCGCCGGATCGTCATGGCATGCTTCTTCCTCGATGGTGACGCAGACACCGCGGAGCGCCTCCTGGACGAGGCGCATGGCGAACTGGACGCGAATTGGGAGCTGAACGAAAGACTTGAAGAGCTCGAAGCGCGCGCGCGCGCGTGGCTCCGCTTGGGACGACGTGACCGAGCAGAGCGCGCGCTGCGCGACATGCATCGGCTGAGCTTCGGCATCTACCATCATAAGGATCGCCAGATAGAGGACTGGGCCGCTTGGGTGCGCCGGCTGATCCAAGCCGGGGCGAGCGAACAGGTCGTTCTCGACGCCGGGGGTCTCGTTCTCAGGCTAGCCGCGCTGCTCTACGACGCGAAGCGCGGGCGCGGCGCCTCGGACGCGACGGAAGACCTGCTTCACGCGCTGGCCGGCAGCTGGCCGGAGGCCGCCCTTGCCGCTGGACGCTGGTTGCTGGACGAAGGGGTGGGCAACCGCGGGACCGTCATCGCCGCGCTGCTTGCCGCCGAACTCGAGTGCAGAGAGGCCGAGCGCGCGGCGGGCGGGCTGATCGCGGCCAGTCGGCTCATCCTGCCATACCATGGCTGGAACAAGCGCCTCGCGGACGCACTGCGTCAGCTCTGCGCCTCACCGCTGAGGCAGGCACATCCGGTCGCCGCGGCCCTCGAGATCTTCAGGCAAGTCACCGCGTCGCGCGCTCTGAGCGGAAAGCACTACTTGGACGCGCTTGAAGGCATCGAGTCTTCGCGAGTCGCCAGAGAGGTGGAGGAGGAGCCTAAGACTGCTGGTGTCGAATGCACCGACGGACAAATCCTGGATCTGGAAAACTTAATTGCGCTGGCGGCTCGTCCCGGCGAACTGGCCGACGCGCTGAGCGGTTCCAAGCCGATCGGAGCTCTGGATTGGGGCAAGGTCGCGGCCGCGATCCTGGCGGACGGCCCGGGAGCCGACCCGCGCCGAGCGGCCTTGGCCGTGCTCGGCCTGGCTGGTTCAGCGAGGCTCGCGGCGCGGTTCTGCAGGGGAGCTGCCGACTGGGAAGATCGGGCGCTCGCGGATGCGGCGCTCCGCGTCATCTTGGAGCAGGGGCGCCCGCAAGGCTGGTCGAAATATTATGATGGCGGGTCGCGTCTCGACGCCGCGCGATGTCTGCGCCTCATCGACCCGGAGCATGCGGACGCGAGGGTCATGCGCCTGTTCGTCGACGACTATGTCGGCCACGCGATGGCGCCGAGCGAAATGGTGCTCGGCCTTGAAAGCCTGATCGACGCTATGTCCGCTAAGCCCCCCGTTGAACTCGTATGGGGAGAGGTGGAGCAGCATCTCAACGCCTTGGCCGATCTCCAGACCAGCCAACTCACGCCACCGGACCTGTCGTCCGGCATTCCGTCAGGCAGGACGGCGCCCGAGCTACTGCTGCGCGATTTACGCGCGCTGGCGGCGTCACTCGCCTGGGACGCGAGGCGGGGCCTGCTCGACGCGATCGTGATCGGAGCGGGATCGGACGCCGTCGTTCGTGACCTCTTGGTAGCCCTGGAGGCGGACCACTGGCCGCTCAGTTCCGCGTTGGCAACCGTCGCCTGCCTGGCTTGGATTCGGCCCGACCTGTGCGACCCGTTCAGGGCAAAGCTGACGGAACTGGCTATCTCGGAGTCCGCCGTCACGCGGCTCGCTGCGCAGAAGTCGCTCGAGCTGATCGGGCTCGCGCTGCCTCCAGCGCCTGCGAAGCCTCTGCCAGCGATGTATCGCCTTCACATGCCAAGGCCCGCGCAGCCCGATGTCTCACTCCGCGGCGAGGAGCTGACCCCGGGTGAACCGCTGCCGAACACGACTGATCCGATCGACCTGACCCGCATGTACCATGGCGCGCTACGCGCCATCAGTCGCCGGAGCGGCCACGAGTTCGGCGTCCTGGCAAGGCGCATGGCGACGCTGATGGTCGCTGTCGCGGAGCCGGCTGCCTGGTCAGCGGAAGCCGAGCGCTCCTATACTGACTCGACCGAAGCCGTCGGCCTCAAGCTCGATCATCGCCGTCCAAGGGCCCTCGTTGCCCAGCAGGCCTTCGGCCGGTTGGTGGCGGAGCTTTGCGACGCCGGTGAACTCGAGTGGCCACCCCGGTTCATCGAGTACTACCTTCTCGTCGCCGATCCGCCGGCTAACCTCGCCGTGCCGGCGCCGCGCCCCGAGTGGCTCGCGATCCCGCGCGGGAAGGAGGTCGGCAAGTATCCGGTCGAAGACTGGCTTGAAAAAGTCGGAGACGCCCTTCCAGCAGCGGACCGCAGTCCTGCCGGTGACGTGATCCTCGCGGAGTTGACGAGCGTCGTCAGCATCGACGGGGATCGCGAGGAGGAGGACAGATTGTCGGTGATCGCCCACCGCGACCTCCCCACCGAGGAGCTCGAACCCGACATCGCCGGCCTCCTGCACAAGGAGCGCTATGCTGCACAGGACTACCCAGAACCGATCGGGTTCGACGCCACGATCCCAATCACGGTCATTGCCGGTGGATCGATTTTCGCACATTCCCGCTACGTCGCGCTCAATCCGAGGATCGGCCACACGCTGGGATGGCGGCTGGCCGACGAGGGGTTGTTCCGGTGGACCGACTCTGTGGGTCGCACGATGGCGGAAAGCGTCACCTGGGCTGAGGGAAACGTCGACGTCCATGATGCGGGAGGCCTGCACGAAACGGCCGCCGAGGGATGGTTGGTACTGGCAACGCCAGCGGGCTGGGAAGAGCTCCGACCGCATATCCGCTCATTTGCGCGCCATCGCGTGGCGAGGCGTCAAACCGGCTACTCTCGAAGCGGAGACCGAGAGGTCAGCCGTGCTCATGCAGTGGTGGCGCTGACGGCAACCTGAGAGCGTGTAGCGCGCCGGAAAGGACTGCAGCTCACGAGTGGTGAGTTCAACGGCTCTAGACGGCCGCTGTGGCGCGCAACATCATGCGCCCATGGTAAGAATACCTTTCGCGGATTCAGCGTCACCGAACGACGATGCCACAATTTTGGCGCCTCAAGCCCTACTCAGCCCAAAAATCATCCGGCCTCTGCCCACCACTCCTGCGGAAGCGATTGCGCGTAGCCAGCAGATGGGCCGCAGGATCGCGCGCTGGGACCGGAACGCGGCATTGTCCGCTCTCGCCGCGCTGCAGCTCGATCCGCGCCTGCACGTCCACTCGGTCCGGCTTTACTGGGCGAGCCGCCTGGTCGCCGGCTTGGCGACCGGCGGAACTCGACCGGGCCGCAGCGACCTCCAGCGCCTTCTCAACTCCGACTTTGGCAAATCCGACATCTCGCGGTTCGAGGACCCATCGGAGGATCTGTTTCTGCAAACCGTCTCGACGCGGCACGGCGACAGGCGGTTGATCTGCGGCACGTGGGCGCACCCGGCGTTCTACACCGAAACCCTGCTGGAAGCGGCGGAACGGATCGCCGACGAACGCGACTTGGAGATTCTTTCCTCCGCCCACGCCCTGCTGCTGCTCTCCGACCTCACCGCTGAGCGCGCCGGCCTGGGCTTCCGGGTCGCGGGAAGTGGCCGGCAGTGGGCCAAAGTTCCCCTGCCGCCCGACACGAGGCTGTCGGCCTTGGCCGCCCACCCGAACTGGTCGGCCAGCGCACTCGCCTCGGCCAACCTCGAACCTGCACTGCTCGAGCGCTTCATCATCGAAGGCGACGATCTTCCACCGACGATTGGTTCGGCGGCTGGCCGCGCCGCGCTCGACACGCGTCCGCTGCTGCGCACGCCGACCGGTATCCTGCTCGCTGTACCGGCCGCCATCAGCATGGCCGTGCGCGCGTCAATCGTCGACCACATGCTCGAGACCGACCGGGAGCAGGAGATCGGCGACGCGCTGCTCGCGGTCCAGGCCGAGCGTCTCGCCGAGACCGGTTTCGCCAACTTGGAGGAGGTGCCGACCCGATGGAGTCTCGGGGAGGCCACGCGCTCGCTGGTCCGCGAGGAGGCACCCGGACGCTACGTCCACCTCGAGCTGATCGCCGGAAGATTCTCTGGCTGGCGTGAGCCCGGGTTCGGCGACATGGCGCCCGCCGACCCCAAGCGGCAGGCCAGAATAATTTCATCCATGCGGTCCGCGAACGAGGCTTGCCAAGGCCGACCCGGCTTCGTGGCAGGTGTAACCGTCTACCTCATGGGAGGATGGGGACCGGGCGAGATCATTGACTTCCGGCGTCCCGACGACCTCAGCGCGTGGCGCTTCGCGGGCGTTGAGGTTGCCGACGCGATGGCGCTTGGAGGCGCGAAGGACGGCACGCTTACGGATTTTTGGAGGCTGGAGGTCCTCGAGGACATGGTGCAGTCCGAAGGGATCGAGCTTCAGAACCTGAGCGGTCCGCTCAACCTGCACGAATGGTGGCGGCAGACGGACCACACGCTCGTGCCCCAAGGTAAGCGCGACCTGGTCCCTCCGATCAAAATCGCGATGCCGACCGACAGCCTGTTCGAGGCCCGCAAACGCGCGGCAGACGCGTTCGATCGGCGGAGCGTCCAACTGCCAGACGGCAGCTGGCGGACCGTGGGACGGCTCGACCCGATCGCCGACTTCGGCGTCCTCGAGCCGATCTACGCATCCTACCGCGAGGTTCGGCAAGGCACTCTTCTCGGGGCGGTGCTCGTCGGGTCATCCCCCATCTGGCTTCGCCTCAAATCGCCAGATGTGCCCGGCCGCTTCAACGATGGCTACCAGAACTGGAAGGCGGCGCTCCACTGGATGTCGCTGATCGCCGACCTGGTGGACCATGGCGACGACGCATCAACCAAGCCGGTCATGATCGACCTGCGCCTCGAACCGATAGATGACCTGGCTGCCACCCTCCCGACCGATCAGGAGCTCGATGACGCCGTCGCGGCCGCAGCCGACTTGAGCGAGCGCACCGGCAACGTCAGCGCGTCCGCCCGCTGGCAGGGGGGAGCTCGGCGCGTGGACAATCGCGCCGAGATTGCGCTCGCTGCCGGGCTGCTGGAGGCGATCCAGCAGGCCATCGGCAATAGGATTGATCGGGCGACGGCAGTCGGCCGGGTAAGGTCTAAAGTCCCGTCGCCCGATATCCGCTGGCGGCACGCCTACTATCCGGAGCGCGTCGCGGACCAGCTCCGGCTGCACCAGATCATAGGACGGAAGTTCAGCCCGGTCCCGCGATCGGCGGTGTCCATCGTCAAGCAGGGCCATGCCTTCGGGGTAGGCTACGGCCCCGGAGCGGTCATCGAGGGGCGGGAGAAGTGCGCGGCCCTGCTCAAGTCCCTGCATGCGCGCACGCTTGAGCGCCTCCTCGTCTCCGTCGCGCACTACGACCGCCTGGAGCTGGTCACCGCGTCGCTGTCTCTGCTCCAGGCGAGCATCGCCGACGAGCAGCATTGGGCCGTCACGGCGCGGGCGCTCCGCGGGATCCACGGCGCCGACGCCGACGGCAAGGTCAGCCTCGAGCATCGTAACGCCACGAACGCAAATCTGCGCGCGTGCGCGATGCTCGCCGAAGTGGCGGCATCCCACGCGCCGGCGGAAGGCGGAAGCCCGGTCGGCGTGATGGACCTCGATGAACTGCGAGCCGTCGCGCTCCAGCACTTCGGCTACTGCGAGCTCCTGCCGGCGCTGATGGGCGACAGGCTCACGCCCCGCCTCGTCATCAGCCCGACCGGCGACCTTCTCTACGACCATAGCTTCGGCATGAACACGCTAACACCGAGCTCCACCATCATGCACGCGGAATCGCGTGAGCGGGACATCGAGCGGTACCAAGAAAGGATGGCCAACCCGCGCGAGGAGCGCGGATCGCTCGAGCCCGAACTTGTCCACGCGCTTGAGGCCGAGTTCCACTGCTCCATGCGGACCTTCGGCGACCTGAGCGCCGCCACATGCGATCTCGCAATCGCGGATCACCGCGACGTGATAATCCTCCGGCGTTCGGAGCTCGTCCAACGGCTCACAACCTTAAGTTTCGGCGAGGGCGAGGCGGTCAAGCTTATGATCGAGCGTCTGACGCTCCGTTCGAGAGACGGATGGGCGGACATTCCGGCGGATGCAGGCCCGAACGACTACGACCTGGGCCGGTTCGACCGGCCGCAGTCGATTATTGGCCGTCCCCTCGTGGCTATCGACGCGGAGGAAGATCCGATGATCGCCGCAGCGCCGGCCGTCGTTGAGCGAGCCGCTATTCACAATCTCTCTGGCGCCTACGATGGAAGCCTCCAAGACCGGTTCTGGTCAAGCAAAGTTATGCGCAGCCACGTCGGTCGTGCCTCAAACGCCGCCGGCAACGCCTTCAATGTTCGCGTCGCTGAAACGCTCGCAGCACTGGGGCTAGACGCCGCACCCGGCGTGGCCCCCTGGGCGGCGCTTAATCAAAAGGCGACGCCTGAGATGAAGCTACTCGGCGACATCGACGTGCTCGCCTTCAGCCAGGACCGGCTGCACGTCTGGGTCATTGAGGCTAAAGACATCAAGCTCTGCCGGACCCTCGCAGAGACTGCGAGGCGGCTTTCGGAGTACCGGGGCGTGCCCAGGCACGACAACAAGCCGGACAACCTGATGCGCCATCTGAAGCGGGCAGCCCACATCCGGGAAAACGCCGAGGTCTTGGCGCGCCGCTACAAGATGTCGGCCGTTCCGGTCGTCCACGGCCTTGTAGTCGTCGATTCGCCGCAGCCGATGGCCTTCGTCGAGACCAACCCGTCTCCCGACGCGACCTTCGTAAGGCTAAAGGACATCGGCTCAGTCGATTGGAGTGCGTCTTCCAAACGCCGGTGACAGATACGATTTGAACCGCCCCGGGTTTGTCGGAGGCTCCACCTCCTGAGAAGGTCGAGCCTGCATTAGCAAGACGACGAACGAGTTTGCGCCTGAGGTCCGCGAGCGCGCGGTGCGGATGGTGCTCGACCGCGAGCGCGATCGCCCGTCGTGGTGGGCAGCGGTGGTTTCCATCGCGGAGAAGATCGGCTGCGTGCCGCAGACGCCGCACGAGTGGCTGAAAAGGCCGAGGTCGACAGCGGCAAGCGCGCCGGCGTACCAACCGAGGTTGCCGAGAAGGTGAAGGCGCTGGAGCGCGAGGACTGAGCGCGTCGTGGGGGCGATCCGCTTGGGCCGGATTGACTGCTAGCAGCGGCGGGGCGACGAGCGCTCCTACCTCCCGCGTCTCACGCCGCGCCGGGCAGGGTTGAATTGGTTCGTCAAGAACCGTGACCACGTCGTAACAGGGCTCCGGGAGATTGCGACTTGCTCATCGATGTGAAGCGACCGTCCAGACGGTTCCTCGAGCGCCTGGAGACCCGCTTCGCGCTCCAGCAGGACAACTGGAACGACTACGGCTTCAGCACGATGTACGGCCTCTACTTCAGGCACGGCCAGGAGGAGACCGACGTCACGTTCGTGGGTGGCGTGAAGATCCTGCGCCGCGGCCAGATCGCCGCCGATCCGCTCCTGATCTCCGAGCCGTTCGACAGGCTGGGCCGGGACTGGGTCTCGGTCGGGACCAGCCTCGACTACTACCAGCGACTCAATGAGATGCCCACGGCGCGCCGCAACGCGATTATGACGGCGCTGCGGGACGCGGTCGCCCGCCCGGAGCTCGTCGAGGAGTTCGAGGGGGAGAAGGGGTGGACCACATCGCTCTTCCGCGACAATCCTGACTGGCGCGAGTTCCTCGACGACGCGCGCGCGCTGTACCAGGGCAACTTCGGCTCGCTGGCGGACGTCTCGGAGGCCTTCTCCTACCGCCCGGCCGGCTCGGCGACCTTTATCAACCTGGCCTTCGCCGCACCGGAGCCGCCGGGCTACCTGGGCAGCTACCGCCGACTCGGTCCGCGCAGGAGGCGGACGCTACTCCCCGAGCGCATGATCGTGCTGATCGGGCGGAACGGATCGGGGAAGAGTACACTTCTGTCCAGACTGGCGCGCGTCGCGTTCGCTTCGCCGCAGGAGCGGGCGTCGAAGGAGATGATGCGCCTTGGCGCCCTCGATCCGATGTCGATCGGGTTCATGCGCGTGATCACGATCTCTTACAGCGCGTTCGACAGCTTCGTCGTGCCGGGTTCGGCGGCCAAGGAGCTGTCGCAAGCCACGCAGGATCTCGAGAGCGGCGAGGGAAGATTTGTCTTCTGCGGACTGCGGGACCTCGCCGCAGAGGCCAGGGCGGACGTGCGGACCGACCGGGAGCGGAACGATGAGGGCGACGACGATGACGGAGCCCCGATCGAGCGGCGCACCTCGACCCGGCTCAAGCCTGTCGAGGCCTTGGCTAGGGAGTTCGCCAACCTGATCGCTCGGATCCGAAAGGATGAACAAGCGGAGCTTCTCGCCGCCGCGCTCAAGCCGCTGCTTGCCGACACGTCGTTCGCGGAGCTGAGCGACCAGATCGGTCGCCTCACCGGTCCCACATTTTCCGCCCGCTCCGCCCGGTCCATGTTCCTCGGGTGGAGCACCGGCCATAAGATCGCATTGCACGTCGTGGCCTCGCTGGTCGCGCACGCCCGACCCCGCTCCCTCATTCTGTTCGACGAACCCGAGGCGCACCTGCATCCGCCGTTGACGGCCGCCCTGATGCACGCCGTCCGCGTCGTGCTCGCCGAGGTGAACGCCTTCTGCATCGCGGCCACGCACTCGCCCGTCCTGCTCCAGGAGACGCTCGCGCGCCACGTGCGCAAGGTAGTGCGGACCGGGTCGTCGATCGAGGTGACGACACCGGGGCTGGAGACGTTCGGAGAGAACCTGGGCGTCCTCACCTATGACGCGTTCGGGCTTACCGCCGCCAGTTCGGACTACCACGAGATCTTGGATCTGCTGGTCGACGGGTGCGACACGCCAGAGGAGGTCGATGCTGCGTTCACGCCGGGTCTCAGCACCCAGGCCAGGGCCTACGTCCTGTCCCGGTTCACGAGGAAGGGATGAGGAACCTGCCGCCGCCGTCCCGCGAGGGGGACAGGGCAGACTTGAGGCTGGGCGTGCGTCGCTACCGCTACAAGGGCGTGGAACGGGGTCATGCGATCACCGAGGGGGAGATCGACGATGTGCTTGCGCTCTATGACAGGTACGAGGCTGACCTCGGCGCCGCGTGCGACGACCTGAAGGGCCAGGGGCTGCCCGAGAGCCTGCAGGCGACCATCCACGCGGCGTTCGGGAAGACGCAGGTCGGCCGGATCCTGCACCCACTGCGCGAGCGGCTTTTCCAGGGCGTGCAGCTCTGCCCCGCGTGCGGGATCGGGGCGCCCGTCGAGCTAGATCATCACCTACCCCAGTCCGTCTTCAGGCCGCTCGCCATCCATGCGCGCAACCTCGTACCGATGTGCCACGCCTGCAACCTGGCGAAGCTTGCAGGTTTTGGAGAGGACGGGGCCTCCGGCTTCGTGCACCCCTATTACGACCTGCTGCCGGACGTGGACCTCCTGCGCGCCGTCGCGGAGCTCGACGGCGCCGCGCTCGACGTCAGGTTCGAGGTGGCCGTCGCCGCGGGGTTGCCCGACGATCTCTCCAGACGGCTGGTCGCGCAGTTCGAGGCGCTCGACCTCGACGTGCGCTACCAGAAGGAGGTGAATGCCTATATCCTCTCCCAGGCCGCGGCGCTGCATCTGGGCCACATGGGGGGTGGTCAGCAGGGTGTGCGCTCGGTGCTCTCCGTGCAGGCCCGCTTCGAGGCGGACGCCCTACACCGCAACCACTGGCGGCCGGCGCTCCTCCGGTCGCTCGCCGCGCACGACGGATTCACGGGAGGCGGGTTCGCGGCGGCTCTGCCAATGCCGCAGGATATGATCGACGATCTGGCCGCTTAGGCGCAGCCCCAGCAGAGACATTCAAGTGGACCATCCGGCCGGAAGGGCCGGAGTTTCCAGGTTGAATCGCGCTTCCCCCGATCGCTGGCCACGCCCTCGCAGGCCAACTGCCGACCTGTCACATCGGGTGGCCCCATGGACGGCGCCCCTCGACCGGCGGGGTGCCCCTCCCCACCTCCCAGTGATGAGCGACGACACACCTGAACGTCCGATTGCGCTGGACGTGAACGCGATGCGCGATGCGTCGATCGAGGCGCACGGGCTCACCCGCGTTGACGAGGTGCACACCCTCTACTACGACGAAAGCAACAACATTCGGCGCCTCCACGTCACCCCTCAGGGCCTGAACGTGCGCAATCCGCAGGTATTCGTCCTCGGGGGCGTCGCGCACTTGGGGCAACCGCGCGAGCTCGGCTTCGAGGCGCTCAGCGCCGCGCTCCGCCTCCAGCCGAGTGTCCGTGAGCTCAAGTTCGAGCACGTAGCGAAAGGTGACTTCGAGCGCGTGCTCTCGTCCCCCAAGCTGACGACCCTGCTCGAGTGGCTGCTCGGGTCAGACCTGCACGTGCACTACATTGCGCTCGATCCGCTCTACTGGTCCACCGTCGACATCGTCGACTCCGTCGCGGCCGATGCACCTTTCCTCTACGCCTTCGCTCCCCAATTGAAGAACGACCTCCACGCGGTGCTGCGGGCCGACCTGCCCGGGATGGTCGAGCTGTTCTCCCGCTACGGCTACCCTGACGTGGGCGACGGTGGGCCGGCCTTCATGACTGAGCTGCTCGATCTGCTTGACCTGCGGCACGGGCTCATCGACGATTTCGGCTACCGCATGCTGCGCGGCGTTCTCCAGATCGGGCGGGACGCCCACCGGCTGCCGTTCCTCCGCGACGAGCCCCGCAACGTGCTGCTCGAGGGTCTGGCGCCGTTCGTCATCCACCGGCTCTGCCTCTTCAAGAACAGCCACCACGTGTTGGACGTGGAGCCAGTGATCCGGCGGGAGCTGGCCCGCAACCGGTTCACCGACGGAGGGCGCGAGCTCTCGCTCCATCGGTTCGCGGTGTCGCACGAGGAGCCCGGCGTGCAGATGTCGGATGCGGTCGCGGGATTGCTGGCCAAATGCTTCTCGTGGGTGGTGCCGCGGGACGTGCGGGATGTCGCGTCGGCGATCGCCGCCTTCGACGAGACGCAGGAGTCGAACCGACACCTGCTGGCGAAACTCCTCGACCGCTCGACGGATCAGACGGCGGCCTTCGCGCAGCGGGTCATCAGCGCGGAGGACAACATGAAGGCAGCGCTGCTGCTCGCGCCTTAGCAGGCCGGGATCGCTGGGTCGCGCCGGGGCGTAGACCTGGTGATCCTCCGATGCCATGCCGCGCGCCCGGCGAAGGGGCGCTGTCTTGCCGAGAAGGTCGACGCCAGCACTCCGCAGGCTGTGCATCGGTGTCGGCGGCGCTGCAGAGTCGCCCATACCAGCTACCGCCGCGCCCGCCCGGATCCCGGCCTCTCCTATTCGAACGATCCGGTAGGCCTGGTCCTGGCCCTGGCGATGGTCTCCAGCACCGGCACGGTCCTGCCATCGCCGGGGAGAATGGGGTCGTCGTCGGGCCGGATCACGACCGCCTCCGGATCGTGCGGGCCGATCTCCCAGGCCTGCCTAACGACGAGCTGGCGCTTGAGGATGGCGAGGTCGCTGCGGAAGTCTTCAGGCCTCAGTCGGGCCTTCATCGGCATCGCTGTCAGCAGGTATGCACCCTCGCGCCTGAAAGCGTCCAGGAAACGGTCGAGGTTCTCCCGGCTGGCGGGCTCCATGCGCTGGATACGTGTGAAGGAGACGAAGTGCCGGCCGCTGGAGAGCCGCTCGTCGCCCTCCAGCGCCCTGCCCACCGTCACCGCGTAGTTGGCTGGGTGCCTGCGGCTGATGCCGAGGATGATGGTGACCCGGATTGCCTCGTCTGCGTCAACCATCCCGAACCTGATGCGCCACTGCTCGAAGATGCGCGCGCCCTCCTGCTGGTTGCGGAAGGCGAGGCCGAGCATGAGCGGGTCACCGGGTCCCGCGACCATCGAGCCGGTCCCGACCCAGTTGGCGCGGTTCCAGAGCGGCATGTTGATGATGGACGAGATCCGGCGGTCGGAATGGCGGGCTCGGTCGGGGCGGTAGTCGGGACGCTCCCCTTCCCTCCCGCGCTCCCGGTCCGACCGCGGCGTCGGCGGTTCGCCGGCGGCGCGCCAGGGTGCGGTCCGCCGCAGCTCGTACCTGGGGAACGATGGCGGTGCCCAGTCCCCGATCGATAGCTTGGGCGACGCGCCGTAGAGGCTTTCCGCGAGAATGGGTACATTGCCGAGCGAGATCGCGCGCGAGAAGCCGCGCTCGTCGCCGGCGACGCTGCGGATCCATTGCTCGGCGTCGGGGACGATCAGGGTCCGCCCGATCACCTCGCCGATGAGGTCGCGCAGCCAGTCGCTGAAGCGCTCGCGCTCGCCCTCCCTCCCGAAGTCGGTGCGGCCGGGATGATCGAGGCGGGCAACCAGTTCCTCGTCCGTTTCGCTCCATTCTGTCGCGAACGCCGCGTCCTCGCCCGACGAGGCGATCTCGATCCGCAACTCCTCGCGCCAGGGCACGACCTGCCTGTCGAGGCTGGTGGAGAAGAACGCCTCAAGTGCGCTCAGCACGGCCTCGCCTACGTAGATGGAGGAAGGCGTCCGCTCGCACGTCAGCGTTACCTCGAGGCCGAGCACCACGGTCGTCATCCCGACGGGGCCGCCGACCCCTAGGTCCGGGGACGCGGGCAGCTCGGCCGCAAGCGGCTGCCCCAACAGCCTCGTGAAGAAGGTCTCCGGATCCTGTGGCTCGTCCCCGGCGTCCGGCTTGGCGTGCTCGAGGGCCTCGTGTCCGAGCGCCCAAAAGGTCGCGGCGCGCGATAGCGGCAGGTCGAGCTCGCCCAGGGCTTCGGGCAGGTGCTCGATGCCGCGCAGCTGCTCGATGTCCGCCTTGAGGATGAGTGTGGCGACCGCGGCGTCCTGCAGCGCGAAGTCCGCGTGCAGCCCGGCCCGTGTCTCCCCGTCCACCTCGACCAGCGCGGCCATGGTCCGGACGTAGGACCATGCGACCAGGCACTGCGGCAGCCGCCCCAGCTGGATCTCCGCCCAGACGAGGCGCTGCAGCGTGCGGATCAGACTCGGCTCGATGTCGCCCCTCTCCCGCAGGAGCACGAAGCACTGCTCCGTCGCGAGCATGACCTTGGTCCTCGCGGCCCACGGCAGCCCCGCCTCCTGATAGGCCGAGGCGAGCGCCACCAAAGTCGTGACGAACAGCGCGCGGCGCTCGTCCTTGGCGAGGTCGAGCTCCGCCTTCCCGAGCATGCGGATGGCGTCGTAGGGCTTGCCGCGGGATAGCTTCTGGAGCGCGCGGCGCAGGTTGGCCTCGCCCGCCGCGCTTTCACTCCGCCGCCGCTCGATCGCCGAGACGAAGCGGTCCATCAGCCCGTCATAGGCGTCGCTGTCCGGCACGAGGTCCCCGACCGCCTGGACTAGTTCGAACATGGTCTCGAGCGAAAAGTTGAGCTGGCCGGCCGACCGCTCGACGACCGACGCGAGCCTGGACCAGATTCCGTTGAGCGCCTCCTCCACGCCCTCGGCGAGCGCTGTCGGCAGCTCCATGACCGCCAGCCCGACCTCGGCCTGGAAGGCGTTGTTGGGTCGCGCCCGGTCTCCGGCCATGCGGCGGAGCGCCTCGACGATCCGCTCCCTTCGGCCTTCGGCGGGCTTCCCCTCCCCGCCTGGCCGGAGACCCTCTGACGGCGTCGCGAGCAGCTGCCAGAGCCCGACCAGTTTCTGGACGTCGCCGGCGTGGTCGCTGGCGAGCGCCAGCGCCTCGACGCCGTCATACATCCTGTCCAGCGCGGCGCGGTCCTCGAACCACCAGAAGGTGGTCCACGCGTGGAGGTAGGCGATGCGTAGCCGCTGATCGGCCGACCCGACCTCCTCGGCGATTCCCGCCGCGCGCGTAAAGCGTCCATCCACCTCGGTGCGGTCGCGGCCGAGCCCGCGGGCGGCCAGCGCCGCGTTCAGCATATCCTCTGCGAGCGAGTACCGGGCGACTCGGTAGCGGCCGGGGTCGTCGATCTTGCGATCCAGCTCCTCCAGATCCCGCAGACGGGCCACGTCGTTCGGCCCGAGGCTTTGCACGGAGCGATCCGGCATGGAGAGGCCGAGCGCCTCCAACGCCTTGGCGCTCCGGTCGCTCCGCGAGACCTTCTCGATGAGCCAGGTGCGATCCAGGATCGTGACCGGGACGGAGTGCTCCTTGGAGAGCGTGTCCTCGAGCGTTGCGCGCTTCTTGTCGGGCGCATACTGGCTGGTGATGAAGATGATGCGCGAGTAGCCCCGGCCGGTCGCGGCAATCGCCTTCACGTCCGAGCGCACCTTCGGCTGCCACTGCTGCTTGGCGCTGAACGCGAAGGCCCAGCGTTCGGCGCCGGCCGCGGGGTCGCCTGCGTACCAGCGCTCCGACACTTCGGGACCCACGGGATATGTCTCGCCATCCACCTTCGAGTCGCCTCCGCCGGTGGGCCCGGTCTGCGGACGGATGTTTGGGCAGAGCTCCTGCTCCGCCACCAGTCGCGCGAAGTGCTCGAATTCGTATTCCTGCTTACGCCTGGTCAGCGTCTCGAGGTAGTGGTCGAGCACGTCGTGCTGGACGACGCTCTCCCGGCGGATCTCGGAGTCCGGAAATAGCTCGGGCCGCCTCCTGCGCATGGTGGCTAGAGGGCCGGGCGGCAAACTGGTGCTCACGGTCGCGGTGCTTGGCAAAAGAGGTCATCGGTCCTGAAGCCAGTCATGCGATCCTCTCGCTAGCGTCGCCCAGCCTGCTCATGGACGTTCGAAAGCATGCTTATTGATTTCACGGTCTACTACATGGTGTTCTAAGCTGGAGTGGTTTCGGAAGCAAAAGGCGCTCAATACTCCCGGGACCGATGTCTCGTCACGCTAGCTGAGCGTTCCGGGAAGCGGGCTGCCCCCCCCAATCCTCGCCGCAATTGCGATCTGGCGAAGCGCATGAACGAACGCCTGATAACCTGCGACTGGCGTCCGAAAGCGGTGAGCCCGCAATCCACCAACCATACCTGACCCAGCAGATCCAATTTCGAACGCTCTGGGCTTCCAGTTTGTACATTGAACTGTGCACCAACCTGTAGCACAAAGCTGATCGGACGAACCAAGAACCGCGGATTTCCGTGGCTTTCGGCGCGGTAAGATATTGAAGCGGAATCCCTTCACCCGCTCCACATCGATCATAGCGAGCGTAACGCAGCTGCCGGGCGAGCGCGGAGGGCCGGCAGGCTGCCGGCCAGCCCGACGGTGATCGTCGTCGCCATCGCCGCGGCGAGCGTCAGGCCGATTGCGGCCCAGCTGGGGCTCCAGCCGATTGCAAGCACCTTCGTCACCACATACCAACCCGCGAGCGTCCCGACGCCCAGCGCAACGGCCGCGAGCAGCAGCGCCAGCAGTGCCCATTCGATCGCCTGCGCGCCCAGCACCTGCGCGCCGCTGCCGCCCAGCAGCCTCAGGATCACCGAATTGTAGCGGCGAGCGCGGCCCGATGCCGCCACCGCGCCGACCAGCACCGCTATTCCCGCGGCTACCGTCACCCCCGCCGCGACCCGGATCGCGACTGCGACCTGCGCCAGCACCGCGCCGACCTGGCCGATGACGTCGCCGACGCGGATCATCGTCACCGAGGGCAGCGATGACGCGACGCTTCGTGCGATTGGGCCATCGCGGTCGGGAGGGGCCTGGACGCTGGCAAGGAGGGCGTGGGGCGCTTCCTCGATATAGCCGGGCGAGAACACGATCGCGAAGTTGAGCCCGAGCGTCCCCCAGTCGATCCGACGCAGCGCTGCTATGCGCGCGGGCACGTCGACGCCCAGCACCGACACGGTGATCGCATCGCCGACGTGCAGCCCCAGCGCCGCTGCCGCGCGGTCCTCGATCGAGACGAGCGGGGATCCGCGATAGTCCCGCGGCCACCAGCGCCCGGCGACCACGTCGTTGCGTGGCGGCACCGTGGCGCTCCAGGTCAGCGTCCGATCGCCGCGCAGCACCCACGCGCCTTCGGGAATGCGCATCCGGGTGACGGGAACGCCCTTCACCGCGGTGATCGAGCCCCGAAGCGAGGGCACCGCCTCGATCCGGGCGCCCGGTGCGAAAGCGGTGACGGCCGCGCGGAAGCGCGCGGCGTCGGTTGGTTGCAGGTCGACCGCAAAGAAGCGCGGCGCCTTGGCCGGGGCGGCACCGGCCAGTTCGGCGGAGAGGCTGGTGTCGATCGCGGCCAGCGCGACGAACAGCGAGAAGCCGAGCCCCAGCGCCACCACCAGCCGGTCGGTCTCCGCGCCGGGACGGTGGAGGTTGGCGAGCGCGAGCCGGAGCAGCGGCGCGGCCGGACGTGGCAGGCGGGCAAGGCCGCGACGCAAGGCCAGTCCGATCGCCCACAGCCCTGCCATCAGCGCGGCGGTGGCGCCGACGAAGCCGAGCGCCAGCCCCCGGTCGGCTGCGGTCAGCACCGCCAGCGCGACAATCGCGGCAAGCAACAGCGCCGTCGCCGCCAGCACCCGCCACGACGGCCGGGCCGCGGTGGCGAGTTGGTCGCGCAGCAGCGTGGCGGCGGGCACGTGCCGGGTACGCGCCAGCGCCGGGAGCGCGAACAGCAGTGCTACCAGCAACCCCAACAGCGCGGCGGTGGCGAGCGGCAGCGGGTACAGTGCCACTCGGGGTGGCACCGGCAGCGCCTCGCCGGCGACAGCGCCGATGATCCAGGGCACCGCCGCGCCGAGCGCCAGACCGGCGAGCGTACCCGCGCCTCCGACCAGCGCCAGTTCGATGAGGAACACCGATGCCACGGTGCCCGATCGCGCGCCGAGCACCTTCAATGTCGCGACCATCCGCGTCTTGCCCGCCAGCCACGCCGAGACGCCGCTGCCGATTCCCACCCCCGCGATCACCAGCGCGGTCAGGCCGACGAGCAGCAGGAATTGGCCGAGCTGCTCCACTGCCCGGCGCAGGCCGCGAGCGGCGGTGTCGCCGGTGCGCGCCGACCAGCCGGCATTGGGGAAGCGCGCCACCAGCCGGTCGCCGGTCCGCGTCGCGGTCGCCGGATCGCGCAGGAGGATGCGGTAACGCGCTTCGTACAGGCTCCCCGGTTGGACCAGCCCGGTGGCGTCGAGCCCGGCGGGGTCGACCAGCACCGGTGGCCCGAGCGCGAACCCTGCGCCGAGACGGTCGGGCTCGGCCGCGATCAGGCCGATGACGCGCAGCGACGCGGTGCCGATCCGGATCGCCTGCCCGACGCGTACCCCCAGCCGGTCGGCGAGCGCGGGGGCGATCGCGACCTCCAGTCCCTCCGGCCGGGCGCGGAGCGCGCCGGGAGCGAGACGGGCGCGGCCGACCAGCGGCCAGCTTGCGTCGACCCCGCGCAACTCGACCAGCGCCGGCGCGCGTCCACCCGCCGACGCCATCGCGCGCATCGACACCACCTCCGACGCCCGGCCGGCGGCGGCGAAAGCCGAGCTTTCCTCGACGGTGGCGCGGCGTTGCGACACGCGCATCTCAAGGTCGCCGCCCAGGATGGTGCGGCTCTGCGCATCGAGCGCGGCGAGCATGCTCGCGGACAGGCTGCCGATCCCCGCCAGCGCGGCGGTGCCAAGGAACAGGCAGACGGCGAGCAGCACGAGCCCGCGACCGCCGCGGCGAAGGTCACGCCACGCGAGGCGGAACGCGGTCACGCCGTGCGCCGGTCGGCGACGATCCGGCCGTCCGCCAGCTCCACCACGCGGGCACAGCGCGCGGCGAGCCCGGCGTCGTGGGTGATGACCAGCAGGGTGGTGCCGCGTTCGGCCTGGCGCGCGAACAGCAGGTCCATCACCGCCGCGCCGGTGGTGGCGTCGAGGTTGCCGGTAGGCTCGTCGGCAAACACCAGCCGGGGACGGCCGACCAGCGCGCGGGCGATCGCTACCCGCTGCTGCTCGCCGCCCGACAGCTGGGCGGGGTAGTGGCCGACCCGGTGGGCGAGCCCGACCGCCGTCAGTTCCGCCTCTGCGCGCGCGAAGGCGTCGCCCTCGCCGGCGAGTTCGAGCGGTACCGCGACATTGTCCAGCGCGGTCATGGTGGGGAGAAGGTGGAACGCCTGGAGCACGATGCCGACCCGTCCGCGCCGCGCCACCGCCAGCGCATCCTCGCCGAGCGCTGCCAGGTCCTGCCCCGCGACCCGCACCTCGCCCCCGGTCGGGCGTTCGAGCCCGGCGAGCACCGCCAGCAGCGACGATTTGCCCGAGCCCGAGGGGCCGAGCAGCGCCACCGTCTCGCCGTCCGCGACGTGGAGGTCGATCCCGCGCAGGATCTCGACACGGGCGGGCGCGCGGCCGAGCGACAGGCGGACGTTGCGCGCCTCGATCGCCGCGCTAGGGGTGGGGGATGTCACACGGCGACCGATACGGATGGGGGCGGGGGGTTGTCCACCTTTGCTGGGCGCTGCTGCTGCTCGCCGCGCCTGCGGGGGCGGACCGGCGCGCGCCGCTGGTCTGGGCGTTCGGGGACAGTCTGACCGCCGGTTATGGCCTGCCGCCAGCGCAGGGCTTTCCGGTGCAGCTGGAGGCGGCGCTCCGGCGTGCGGGCGTGGCCGCGACGGTGCGCAACGGCGGGATCGCGGGGGATACGGCGGCGCAGGGGCTGGCGCGGCTGCGCTGGGGATTGCGGGGACTGAAGGCCATGCCCGACCTCGTCATCGTCGAGCTGGGCGCGAACGACATGCTGCGCGGCCTGCCCCCGGCGCAGGCGCGGGCGAGCCTGGACGCGATCCTGGCGGAGCTGAAGCGCCGTCGTATCCCGGTGCTGCTGGCGGGGATGCGCGCGACCCGGAACCTCGGGCCCGACTATGTGCGGGCGTTCGAGGGCATCTATCCGGCGCTGGCGCGGCAGCGGGGTGTGGCGCTGTACCCCTTCTTCCTCGACGGGGTGGCGGGGCGGCGGGACCTGTTCCAGGCGGATGGGCTGCATCCGAACGCGCGGGGAGTGGACGTGGTGGTGGCGCGGATGCTGCCGGCGGTGCGGCGGATGCTGCGCTAACGCTTTGCGGGCGCGCGACTTTTCGTCTGTGATGCTGTGCCGATTGTGGGGCGGAGGCCTTGGGGCGGTCGCGAAGGAGCCCCGATCATGCGCATCCATCACCTCAATTGCGGTACCGATTGTCCGGTCGGCGGCGCGCTGTTCGACGGGCGGAGCCTGGGGCCGCTCGGCAAGCTGGTGTGTCATTGCCTGCTGATCGAGACGGACGTGCACGGGCTGGTGCTGGTCGACACCGGCTATGGGCTGAAGGACGTCGCGCACCCGCACCCCCGGATCACCCGCAAGTGGCGGGCGATGCTCAACATCCGCTTTCACGAGCGCGACACCGCCATCCGGCAGGTCGAGGCGCTGGGATACCGCGCCAGCGACGTGCGGCACATCGTCGCGACGCACCTCGACTTTGACCACGCCGGCGGGCTGGAGGATTTCCCGAACGCCGCCGTCCACGTCATGCAACGCGAGCATGACGACGCGACGGGCCCGCGTGCGGGGGTGGTCGCGCGCAACCGCTGGCGGCCGGCGCAGTTCGATGGGGTGGAGCGCTGGCGGGGGTATGGCGCGCGGGGCGAGCCGTGGTTCGGGTTCGATGCGGTGCGCGACCTTGATGGCCTGCCGCCCGACATCCTGCTGGTGCCGCTGCCGGGGCATACATGGGGCCATGTCGGGGTCGCGATCCGCCTCGACGACGGACGCTGGTTGCTCCATGCGGGCGACGCTTACTTTTATCGCGGCGAGATGCGGCAGGCGCGCCGCCGCTGTCCGGCGGGCCTGCGCGCCTTTCAGCGACTGATGGAGGTCGATGCCGACCAGCGGATGCGCAACCAGGAACGGCTGCGGGCCCTGTCGATCGAGCGGCGCGACGCGGTGACGGTCACCTGCACCCACGATCCGGTCGAGCTGGAATGCTGCCAGCAGGGGCGGCCGTTGTAACCGTCAGATCTGCGGATCCCAGCCCTTGTGGATGCCGCATTCCACCTTGTCCTGCCCGCGCCAGCGGCCGGCGCGCGGGTCTTCGCCGGGGCGGACGGGAGAGGTGCAGGGTGCGCAGCCGATCGAGGCATAGCCCTGCGCTTCCAGCGGATGGCGGGGCAGGTCGTGCGCGGTGAAGTACGCGTCGAGCGCCGCTCTATCCCAGTCGGCGAGCGGGTTTATCTTGAGCCGGCCGGCGTCCGCCTCGAACCGGGGCAGCGCGGTGCGGGTGCCGGCCTGGAACCCCTTGCGACCCGAGATCCAGGCGGAAAAGCCGAGCAGCGCACGGTCGAGCGGCTCCACCTTGCGGATCGCGCAGCAGCCGTCGGGGTCGTAGGACCAGCGGATGCCGGTGGCGTCGCGCTGGCGCAAGGTCCGGGGATCGGGGCGAAAGACGCGCAGGTCGGTCAGCCCCAGCTGCTCGGCGAGCGCGTCGCGATAGGCGAGCGTTTCGCCGAACATCTTCTGGGTGTTGGTGAAGATTACCGGCACGTCCGGGTCGGCGGCGGCAATCATGTGGAGCAGCACCGCCGACTCCGCGCCGAACGAGGACACCGCCGCGATGCTCCCGGCCAGCTCGCCGGCGAGCAGCTCCTCCAGCATCGCGGGCGCGGGAACGCCGGCGAAGCGCGCCTCGAACGCGGCGGCGTCGGCGGGGGTGAAGAGACGCAGGTCGAGCGTGTCGCGAAGGCGCGCGGGTTCAGCCATGACGGCGCCTCCAGACGGGCGTCGCGGCATCGGCGGCGGGCTGGTAGCGCAACGCGTAGCGGTCGAGCGCCCGCTGCGTCGCCTCGGCGTCGAGCGGCGTTTCGGGAGCGAAGCTGTCGAAACCGACCCGGCGCATCAGCGGCAGCTGGTCGACCAGCACGTCGCCCGCCGCGCGCAGCTCGCCCCGGTACCCCGCCTCGCGCAGGATCGCGGCGGCGGAATAGCCGCGGCCGTCGCGGAACGAGGGGAAGCTGACCTCGACCAGCTGCAGCCGCCCGAGCACGGGGAGCAGCGCGCGCGCATCGTCGCCCGCCTCCAGCCGGACGGCGGTAGCGTCGGGCTGCGCGGCGAAGGCGTCGAGCGTCACCGCGGGCTCGTCATGCGCGTCGTCGTCGCGGAAGCGGAGCAGGGTGGCGGCGTCCGCGCCGTTGCCGTCGGGGTCAGCCATGGGCTGCCTCCGCGATGCCGGTCACCCGAGCCGCGTCCACCACCCCAGCCAAATCCGTCACCCCAGCGCAGGCTGGGGTCGCTGGGTGGAGCGCCGGGAAGGAGCCGCGGGCTATCCCAGCCTTCGCTGGGCTGACGGGCGGGCGGGGCTCACCCATAGATCGCCTCCTTGAACGGGGCCATGCCGAGCCGGCGATAGGTGTCGAGGAAGCGTTCGCCCTCGTGCCGGTCGGCGAGGTAACGGTCGGTCACCCGCGCGATCGCGTCGACCACGCCGTCCTCGTCGAAGCCGGGGCCGGTGATCTTGCCCAGCGACACGTCCTCCGCCCCCGAACCGCCGAGCAGCAGCTGGTAGTTCTCGGTCCCCTTCCGGTCGACGCCCAGGATGCCGATGTGGCCGGCATGGTGGTGGCCGCAGGCGTTGATGCAGCCCGAGATCTTGAGCTTCAACTCGCCCAGCTCGCGCTCGCGGCCCGCGAACCGCCGGCTGATCTTCTGCGCCAGCGGGATCGAGCGGGCGTTGGCGAGGCTGCAATAATCGAGGCCGGGGCAGGCGATGATGTCGCCGATCAGGTCGAGATTGGGTTCGGCGAGCCCGGCGTCGCGCAAGGCTTGCCAGACGCCGTGGAGCGCATCCTTGCGGACGTGGGGCAGGACGATGTTCTGCGCATGGGTGACGCGCAGCTCGTCGAAGCTGTGCGCCTGCGCCAGATCGGCGAGCAGGTCGATCTGGTCGGCGGTGGCGTCGCCGGGGATGCCGCCCACCGGCTTGAGGCTGACGGTCACGATCGCGTGGCCGGGCGCCTTGTGCGCGCGGACGTTCTGGTCGACCCACACCGCGAAATCGGGGTCCGACCGGTCGAGCGCATCGGACGCGGCGGGGTCGAAAGGGGGAGCTTCGAACATCGCGGCAATGCGGTCGAGTTCGGCGGCGGGCGGGTCGATGCCCAGCGCGCGCACCTCGGCCCATTCCGCCTCCACCTGTTTGCGATAGGCGTCCGCGCCGATCTCGTGGAGCAGGATCTTGATCCGCGCCTTGTAGATGTTGTCGCGCCGGCCGTAGCGGTTGTAGACGCGCAACGCCGCCTCGAGGTAACCCATCAGGTCGCCGAGCGGCACGAAATCCTTGATGAGCGGCGCGATCATCGGGGTGCGGCCCATGCCGCCGCCGACATACACCTCCGCGCCGATCGCGCCGTCCCGCCGGACCAGCTTGAGGCCGATGTCGTGGAGGCGCATCGCGGCGCGGTCCTCGTCGGCGGCGATCACCGCGATCTTGAACTTGCGGGGCAGGTAGCTGAATTCGGGGTGGAAGGTGCTCCACTGGCGGATCAGCTCGGCGACCGGGCGGGGGTCGCACACCTCGTCCGCGGCGGCGCCGGCGAACTGGTCGGACGAGATGTTGCGGATGCAGTTGCCGCTGGTCTGGATCGCGTGCATCTCGACCGTCGCGAGCTCGGCAAGAATGTCGGGCGCGTCGGACAGCTTGATCCAGTTGAACTGGATGTTCTGACGGGTGGTGAAATGGCCGTAGCCGCGGTCGTATTTGCGTGCGACGTGCCCCAGCATCCGCATCTGGCGGCTGTCGAGCGTGCCGTAGGGCACCGCGACGCGCAGCATATAGGCGTGGAGTTGCAGGTAGAGGCCGTTCATCAGCCTGAGCGGCTTGAATTGGTCCTCGGTCATCGCGCCGGACAGGCGGCGCGCGACCTGGTCGCGGAACTCGTCCATCCGGGCGTCGACGATGGACTGGTCGTATTCGTCGTAGCGGTACATTTTCTACCTCGTCATCCCAGCGAAGGCTGGGATCGCGTGCCGCGAGCGCACGCTGCGTGGAGGACGACCCCAGCCTGCGCTGGGGTGACGGGTTCGGCTCATATCACCCAGCTCCCCGCAGCCGGATCGGCGGGCTCCAGCGAAAGGTCGGCGCGGACGGTGGGGCCGGCGGCGCGGATGCGGTCCTTGATGTGGGCGGGGCGGGGCCCCTCCGGCGTCGCGACCGCGTCGAGCAGGTAGGGGACGTTGACGCGGCGTGCGCCTTCCTCAGCGCGCAAAATCGCCTCGCCGCCCTCGCCGACGTCCGCCGCCTCGGCGACGTGGCGAGACCAGCCGCTGCCGGTCCACCAGATCACGTCGCCGGTAGGCAGGTCGTTGCCGGTGAGCAGCTTCATGCGGACGCAGCCTCCGCCACCCGCGCCCAGCGGGCGAGCCGGTCCTCGGCGTCGGACAGCTCCACCACCTCGCCGACGACGATGATCGCCGGGCTCTGCACGCCCTCGCGCGTCACCATCGGGCCGAGATCGGCGAGCAGCGTCTTGAGCGCGCGGTGCCCCTCCAGCGTGCCGCGTTCGAGCACCGCGACCGGCATGTCGGGAGCAACGCCGTCGGCCATCAGCTTGTCCGCGATCGCCTCCGCGGTCGCGACGCCCATGTAGATGACGAGCGTGCGCCCCTGGCCGGCGAGGCCCGACCAGTCCTGTTCGGACAGGCCCTTGCACTGGCCCGCCACAAAGCTGACCGCCGAGGCATGGTCGCGATGGGTGAGGGGCAGCATCGCTTCCGCCGCGCAGCCGAGCGCCGCGGACACGCCGGGGATCACCTCGACCGGCAGGCCGGCGGCGCGGACCGCCTCCACCTCTTCGCCGCCGCGGCCGAAGATGAACGGGTCGCCGCCCTTCAGCCGCACCACGATCGCGCCGGTGCGGACGTGCGCGACGATCAGCGCGTTGATCGCTTCCTGCGGCAGGGTGTGGCGGGCGCGGCTCTTGGCGACGGAGATGCGCTGCGCGGCTTCGGGTGCGAGGTCGAGGACGCGCGGGTCGATCAGCCCGTCGTGCACGACCACGTCGGCGGTTCGCAGCGCCTCGGCGGCGCGCAGGGTGAGCAGGCCGGGGTCGCCGGGGCCGGCGCCGACCAGGATGACACGACCGCGCGCGGCGGGATCGAGAAGCGTTGCCATGCTGCGGGAGATGGCCCGCGGCGAAGGTGGCGGCAAACGCGGGATGCTTGGGATGTCCGAAGATCAGCTTTCGGCCCCCCCCACAATTCTCCCCCTTACGGGAGAGAATCAGGTTTACGCGTCCTTCAGGCCAATCCCGATCACCGCGCGCGCCTGATCCGCCTCGTTTGAGGCAACCGGATAGGCGCAGTAATCCGCGGCGTAGTAGGCGGAGGGGCGGTGGTTGCCCGACCAGCCGATCCCGCCGAACGGCATCGCCGACGACGCGCCGTTGGTGGGGCGGTTCCAGTTGACGATGCCGGCGCGCACGTTCGCCCAGAACCGGTCATAGAGCTGGGGCGTCTGGCTGACGAGGCTGGCGGACAGGCCGTAGCGGGTGGCGTTCGCCTCGCGGATCGCGTCCTCGAAATCGTCGACGCGGATCACCTGGAGGATGGGGCCGAACAGCTCGATGTCCGGGCGCTCGGCGACCGCGGTCATGTCGATCAGCGCCGGGCCGACGAACGGGCGGTCGTCCCGCGGGCGGACGAGGTGGCGCAAGGGGCGGCCGCCGCGCATCAACAGCTGGAGGAAGCTTTCGGTCAGCTGGTCGGCAGTGGCGTTGTCGATCACCGGGCCCATGAACGGCGCGGGGTCGTCGTGCGGCGCGCCGACGATCAGCCGCCCCGCCAGTGCATCCACCGCGGCGATCAGCGGGTCAGCGACCGCAGCGTTGACGATCAGGCGGCGGGCCGCGGTGCAGCGCTGCCCCGCCGAGGTGAAGGCGGACTGCACCACCAGCGTCGCGGCGGCGTGGACGTCGGGCGTATCCCACACCACGATGGGGTTGTTGCCGCCCATCTCCAGCGCCAGCATCTTTTCGGGCGTTGCGGCGAACTGGCGGCTGAGCGCGATCCCGGTGCGCGCCGCGCCGGTGAACAGAAGGCCGTCGATCCCGGCGCTGGCGGCGAGCCCCTTGCCCTCCGCCGGGCCGCCGATCAGCAGGCGCAGCACCTCGCGCGGGACCCCGCTGGCATGGAAGCAATCGACCAGGAACGCGCCGCTTGCCGGGGTCTTCTCCGACGGCTTGAACACCACCGCATTGCCCGCGAGCAGCGCCGGGACGATGTGCCCGTTGGGCAGGTGGGCGGGGAAGTTGTACGGCCCCAGCACCGCCAGCACCCCATGCGGCTTGTGGCGCAACGCCTGGCGCGCGCCCATTGGTGCGTCCATCCGTCGCTGTGCGGTGCGCTCGGCATAGGCGGCAACCGAGATGTCGACCTTGGCGATCACCGAGTCGACTTCGGTCCGCGCCTCCCACAGCGGCTTGCCCGTCTCGCGCGCGAGGAGGTCGGCGAAGGCTTCGTGCCGCTGGCGCACGGTGTTGGCGAAGCGGCGCAGCGTCTCGACCCGGTAGGCGAGCGGGCGCGCGGCCCAGTGTGCCCAGTGTGCGCGCGCGACCGCGACCTCGGCCTCCGCATCGCCGATCGCGCCCCGCCACAGCTCGGCGCCGGTAGCGGGTTCGTGGGAGACGAGGTCGGGCATGCGCGTGTTCCTATCCGCTCGGCGCGGGATTGTCGAAGGGGCGATGGGCGGTCATCGCCGCCCTGGTGTTCCCGCGAGGGTCCGTTCCCGCGAGGGTCACGCCAGCGCCTCGCCCATCGCGCGCACCGCCGCCACCTTGGCGTACAGCCCAGACCAGTCTTCTGCATCCGCGATCGGTGCCCAGATCGCCTCGACCTCGTCGATCAGCATCGAGCAGGGCTCGCCCGACCAATAGGACGCGCTGCGCCCCTTGCGGGCCGTGTAGCCGGACAGCGCCTCGCGGAGCGGGTCCCACTCGGAGCCGTACCCGTCGGGCACCGTCCCGCCGAACAGGTCGAACCATGCGCGGTCGAGCGGCGCGGCGGTCGTACGCAGCGCCGCCTCGAGCGCCGCCGCGAGCGCACGGTCGGGCTCCGGGCCGCGAGGCGCCACGCCCAGCCGCCAGAGCAGCGCGGCGGCGACCTCGCGTTCGTAGGCGGGCGCATACCCGTCGAGCGCCTCGATCAGCGGCTGGCTGTCGGCAACGAGGCGCAGAGAGGCCGCGAGCTGCATCGTGTCCCAGCCGATCGCCTCGGGCTGGCGGCCGAACGCGTAGAGGCCCGTCTGGTCGAAGTAAGCGGCAGTGAAGCCCGGATCCCATGTCGGCGCGAACCGCCACGGGCCATAGTCGAAGCTCTCGCCTGTGACGTTGATGTTGTCCGAGTTGAGCACGCCATGAACGAACCCCGCCGCCATGTAGCGCGCCGCCAGCCGTGCGGTGCGACCGACAACCAGCGCCAGCAGCCGGACGGGATCGTCGCCCTCCTCGCCGTACAACTCGCGCAGGACATAGGCGACGAGGGCGCGCATCGTTGCCGCGTCGCGCTCATAGGCGAGCCGCTGGAAGGTGCCGATGCGGATGTGGCCGTGGGACAGGCGGACCAGCACTGCGGAACGTGCAGGGGAGGGTTCGTCGCCGCGGGTCAGCGCCTCGCCGGTCTCGACCAGCGACAGCGTGCGGCTGGTGGGGACGTTCAGCGCCTCCAGCATCTCGGTGGCGAGGATCTCGCGCACCCCGCCCTTCAGCGTCAGCCGGCCGTCGCCGAAGCGGCTGTACGGGGTCTGGCCCGAGCCCTTGGTGCCGAGATCCATCAGCCGGCCGCGGTCGTCGCGAAGCTGCGCAAAGGTGAAGCCGCGACCGTCGCCCAGGTCGGGGTTGTACGAGCGGAACTGGTGCCCGTGATAGCGCAGCGCGAGCGGGCGCGGCAGGTTGCCGGGCATCGCCTCGAACCGGGCGAGGCGGGCGATCCACTCCGTGTCGGACAGCGTGTCGAGCCCGACCTCGGCGGCGGCGCGGTCGTTGCGAAAGCGCAAGGTCGTGTCCGGGAAGTCGGCGGGCACCACCTCGTCCCACAGGGCGGGCAGCGACAGGATCGCGGGGTCGGGGCGGCAGGCTTGCGGGCATTCGGGCATCCCGCGATATGGGGAACGCCCATCCCCGGACACAACAGGCCACACGACATGCCGGCTCAGGACCGCTACTGGACCTCCGACGACGGGCTGCGGCTGCATGCGCGCGACTATCCGGGCGGCGAGGATGGACAGCCGCCGCTGCTCTGCCTGCCCGGGCTGACCCGCAACGCCCGCGACTTCGAGCCGCTGGCCCGGCGGCTGGCCGGGCGGTGGCGGGTGATCGCGGTCGATTATCGCGGGCGCGGCGAGAGCGCGGCGGCGAAGGACGCGATGAGCTATGTGCCCCAACGCTACGCCGCCGACGTCGCGGAACTGCTGGCGGAGCTCGGCATCGCGCGGGTGGTCGCGATCGGCACGTCGCTGGGCGGGCTGGTCACGATGCTGCTCGCGCAAGGCACGCCGGGGCTGATCGCGGGGGCGGTGCTCAACGACATCGGCCCGCACGTCGAGGCGGCGGGGCTGGCGCGCATCCGCGGCTATGTGGGGCGGGGATCGAGCCTCCCGACCTGGCTTCACGCCGCGCGTTGCCTCCACGAGAACAATCGCGAGGTCTATCCCGATTGGGCGCTGGCGGACTGGCTGGCGATGGCCAAGCGGGTCTACCGGCTGAACGGCGCGGGACGGGTGGTGCTCGACTACGACCTGCGCATCGCCGAGCCGTTCCGGATGCCGGGGCAAGCGCCCGCGCCCGACTGGTGGAGCGCGTACGCCGCGCTGGGGGATGCGCCGGTGCTGGTGGTGCGCGGCGCGCGGTCGGACCTGTTGTCCGCCGCGACCGCCCAGCGGATGGTCGCGGACCTGCCGGGCGCGGAACTGGTGACGGTGGCGGACGTCGGCCACGCGCCGCTGCTGACCGAGGCGGTCGCGGCGGCGGCGATCGATCGATTGCTAACCCAGGTTGCGGAACCTGCCCCGGCCTGAGGCGTCATGCCGCGGATCAACGATCCGAAAGATGTCATGACCGTAACGACCGACGACTTCGCCATTCGCGCGCTCAAGGGCCGCCGCGCCGTGATTACCGGCGGCACCACCGGCATCGGCCGGGCCATCGCGCTGCAACTGGCGGCCGAGGGCGTCCACGTCTTCATCTGCGGCCACAACGAACGCAACCTTCAGGATGCGCTGGCCGCGATCCGCGAGGTGGGGGAAGGCGACGGCATCTGCATCGACCTGGCCGATCCCGACAACGTCGTCTGGCTGTTCAGCCAGGCGCGCGAGAAGCTGGGCGGGTACGACATCGCGGTGGTCAACGCCGCGATCGCAGCGGGCGGGCTGACCGACATGAACGAGGACGAGCTGCGCTACGTCATTGCGCTGAACTTCACCGCCTATCTGCTCTCCACCCACCACGCCGCGAACGACATGATCGCGGCCGGCGCGGACGACGCGGGCGACATCGTCCTGATCGGGTCGATGAGCGCGCATGTGCTGGGGCCGAGCTCGACGGTCTATGCCGGGATCAAATACGGCATCCAGGGCTTCGCCAAAGCGCTGCGCCGCGAGATGGGCGGCAAGGGCGTGCGCGTCGCGCTGGTCGAGCCGGGCAAGACCGCATCGGCGATGCAGGAGCCCGACATCTCGCCCGAGAAGCAGCGGGAGATGATCGCGGCGCAGGAAATGCTGGCGGGTGAGGATATCGCGGCGGCGGTGCGTTACATCCTGACCCAGCCGAACCGCGCGGTGGTTCAGCAGTTGACGGTCACCCCGCGCCGGCAGGGGGAATGACGCCCGCCGGCCGGGCAGGAGGAACCATGCTCGACCACCTCGTCTTCACCCCGCACGACATTGACCTGTCCCGCTCGCCGCTGGCGGGGAAGGTCGATGCCGAAACCTATGTGCTGGGCGCGTTCAACCCCGGCATGACTCGGCTGCCCAACGGCAACCTCCTCCTGATGGTGCGGGTAGCGGAGGCGTTGCGCCAGCCGATCCGAGACGGGCACGTCCACGCGATCCGGTGGGGTGCCGCCGATGAGCGACATGCCGGGGGCATGTCGCCGGCGAGCACGGACGGATACCACCTCGACCCCTGGCCGTTGCAGCTGGTCGACACCGCCGATCCGCGCAAGTTCATGATGCGTGGGGGCGGGTGGAAGGTGATGGCGCTGACCAGCCTGTCCTGGCTGCTCCCCGTGGAGCTCGATCCGGAGGGGCGACGGGTGGAGGCGATCCATTACGACCGCGCGATCGCCCCCGCCGCGCCCTACCAATGCTATGGCGTCGAGGATGCGCGGATCAGCCGCGTGGGCGACCGCTGGCTGATGACCACCTGCTCGGTCAGCCCCGAACGCCACTCGACCACGCTCTACACCAGCACCGACGCGATCGACTGGCGGTTGGAGGGGGTCGTGCTCGACCACCAGAACAAGGACATGCTGATCTTCGAAGGGCTGATCGGCGGCGAATACTGGGCGCAGACCCGTCCGCTGGGCGACCTCTACTTCGCCTACCCGCCGGGTTCGGAGTGGCGCGCGGGGCCGTCGATCAACCTGTCGCGCTCGCCCGACGCGCTCCACTGGAAGCCGCACGACAAACCCGGCATCCGCCCCCATGCCGCGACGGTGGCGACCGCGCGGATGGGCGGGGGGACGCCGCCGGTGCTGACCGACGCCAACGGTTCTCGGGGCTGGCTGACCCTATGGCACGGGGTCGAGCCGTCGGGCGTGGTCGGCATCTATCGCACCTACTGGTCGATCCTCGACCGCGATGACCCGAGCGTCACGATCGCGACCGCCCACCCGCCGCTGCTCGAACCCGCGCCCGCGCTGACCGAGCCCCTCAAGGACCTGATGTACCTCGACAACGTGGTGTTCACCACCGGCATCGCCGACGCCGGCGACCATTGGGTGGTCGCATCCGGAGAGGCGGACCTCGCCTGCCGCATCACCCATGTGGGCAAGGACGCGTTCGCGGGGTAAGCGGTGCCATGGCCGTCCGTATCCTCCACCTCCACTCCTCGTTCGACCTGGGCGGCAAGGAGGCGCGCGCGGTCCGGCTGATGAACGCGTGGGGGCCGCGCGCGCATCACGTCATTGTCTCGGGAGTGCCGGACGCGCTCGGTGCCCGCGACGCGATCGATAAGGGCGTATCATACCAGATCGCGCAGGACCCCCCGCCGCTCGCGGGCAAGCCCTCCGTCCGCCGCTACGAGGCGATCGCGCGGGCGATGCGCGGCTTCGACCTGGTGCTGACCTATAATTGGGGCGCTATCGACGGGGTCATGGCGCGGCGGGTGTACGGCAAGGGTGCCCCGCCGCTGATCCATCACGAGGACGGCTTCAACGCCGACGAGGCGGACGGGCTGAAGCGCGAGCGCAACATCTATCGCCGCGTGGCGCTCCCCGCCGCGCACGCGCTGGTGGTGCCCAGCCGGGTGCTGGAGGACATCGCGCTCGGCACTTGGAAACAGCCGCCCGCCCGCGTCCACCGCATCTCCAACGGCATCGCCACCTGGGCGTATCACCGCGATCCCGAGCGCAACGCGCTGCCCGGCTTCAAGCGCCGCGAGGGCGAAGTCGTGATTGGCGCGGTCTCGGGCTTGCGCGAGGTCAAGGACCTGCCCGCGCTCGTCCGCGCGGTCGGCGGCGTGTCGGGCCGCGTCCGCCTCGTGATCGTCGGCGAGGGGCCGGAGCGTGGCAAGATCGAGCAGGCGGCGATGCTGATGGGGATGGACGTGGTCCTGCCCGGCTTCGTCGACCGGCCGTGGCGGTTCATGCGCCATTTCGACCTGCTCGCGCTGTCGTCGAAGAGCGAGCAGTTCCCGATCAGCGTCGTCGAGGCGATGGCGGCGGGGCTGCCCATCGCCGCACCCGACGTCGGCGACGTCAAGGCGATGGTGTCGCCCGAGAACGAGCCGTTCATCGCGATCCGCAACAACGAGGTGCGGCTGCGCGACGCCATCCAGGGGCTGGTGACCGATCCAGCGGTGCGCGCTCGCGTCGGCGCGGGCAACCGGGCGCGTGCGACGGCGGAGTATGACGAGGGCGCGATGATCGCCCGCTATGCCGCGCTGTACGAAGGTGCGGTGGGGCGGCCGGGCGTGCTCCACCCAAGTTAAGGCTCGCGTGGAACGGCGGGTCGGCTATAGGGGTTCATTCTCCCCGAAAGGTTCGTTCCCGTGTTCAAAGGCCTGTCGCCCATCAACTATAACGGCCGCGAGGTGTGGCCGCTGGTGGAAGGCGGCAAGGGCGTAGCCGCGACCAACCATGCGTCGGCAGGCGCGTGGGCAGCGGCTGGCGGGATCGGCACCGTGTCCGCGGTCAACGCCGACAGCTACGATCCCGAAGGCAAGATCATCCCCCAGATCTATCGCGCGCTGACCCGCCGCGACCGGCATGAGGAGCTGATCCAGTACGCGATCGACGGCGCGGTCGAGCAGGTCCGCCGCGCGTGGGAGATCGCCGGCGGCAAGGGCGCGATCAACATCAACGTGCTTTGGGAAATGGGCGGTGCCCAGCGCGTCCTCCAGGGCGTGCTCGAGAAGACCAAGGGGCTCGTCGCGGGCGTTACCTGCGGCGCGGGGATGCCCTACAAGCTTAGCGAGATCGCCGCGAACCACCAGGTCAGCTACCTGCCGATCGTCAGCTCCGGCCGCGCGTTCCGGGCGCTGTGGAAGCGGGCCTATTCGAAAGCGGCGGAATGGCTGGCGGCGGTGGTGTACGAGGACCCGTGGCTCGCGGGCGGGCACAACGGCCTGTCCAATGCCGAGGACCCGCTCAAGCCCGAGGATCCGTTTCCCCGCGTGAAGGCGCTGCGCGACACGATGCGCGAGGGCGGCATTGCCGACACCGTTCCGATCGTGATGGCGGGCGGCGTGTGGTACCTGCGCGACTGGAACGACTGGATCGACAATCCGGAGCTCGGCGCGATCGCGTTCCAGTTCGGTACCCGCCCGCTGCTGACCCGCGAAAGCCCGATCCCGCAGGACTGGAAGGACCGGCTGGCCACGATCGCGGAGGGCGACGTGCTGCTGCACCGGTTCAGCCCCACCGGCTTCTACTCGTCCGCGGTCCGCAACCCGTTCCTCCGCAACCTCGAGGCGCGCTCGGAGCGCCAGATCGCCTTCTCGACCCAGGAGGCGGGGGATCACGTGTTCCAGCTCGACGTCGGGGTGAAGGGTAAGAACTTCTGGGTGACCCGTGGCGACCTGCTCAGGGCGCGCGAATGGTTCGGGACGGGGCATCAGATGGCGCTCAAGACTCCTGACAATACCCTGGTCTTCGTTAGCCCCGAAGAGGCGAAGGAAATCCGCAAGGATCAGGCGGACTGCATGGGCTGCCTGTCGCAGTGCCTGTTCTCCAGCTGGGCGGACACCGAGACCAACTCGACCGGGCGGCTGGCGGACCCGCGCTCGTTCTGTATCCAGAAGACGTTGCAGGACATCGCGCATGGCGGCGACGTCGAGAACAACCTGATGTTCGCCGGGCACGCCGCGTACCATTTCAAGCGCGACCCGTTCTACTCGAACGGCTTCGTGCCGACGGTGAAGCAGCTGGTGGACCGCATCCTGACCGGCGATTGAGGGAACGAGGCCAAGGAACAGGGGGCGCGGTTCGGACGCTATGGGGCGAGAAGGAGCACCCATGGCCGACCAGAATCTGACGATCGACCCCGCCACCATCCTCGACAATGTCGACGCCCGCCGCGTCGAGTTCTCTGCCGAAGTCGACGGCGAGCCGTGCGACTTCGCGGTGCTCTACGACGTGCTGGAGGCGCTGGACGGCGCGTTGCCCGAGCAGGGCCCGGTCGCGGCGCTGCGCCGACATCAGGCGGCGATCCAGGCCGCAGCGGCCGCTGCGTTGGCGCGAGACGGCGATCAGGACCGCGTGGTGGTCAGCGAGAACGACCTGAGCTGAGGTGGCGTGAACCAACCTGTCGTCACCCCGACCTCGTGCCAGGGTGACGGTTGAGGATCAGGCCCACCCCTCCAGCACCTGGTCGGGCGGGCGGTGGCCGTCGGCCCAGGCGCGGATGTTGCGGATGACGCGCTCGCCCGACGCGACCCGCCCCTCATAGGTTGCCGAGCCCATGTGCGGGGTCATCACCACATTGGGTAGCGCCAGCAGCCGCGGGTCGATCGCGGGTTCGTGCCGCCACACGTCGAGTCCCGCGCCCGCGAGGCGTCCGCCCTCCAGCGCGTCGACCAGCGCCTCCTCGTCGACGATGCCGCCGCGGCTGGCGTTGATGAGGAACACGTGCGGCCGCATCAAGCCTATCCGCCGTGCGTCGAGCAGGTCGCGGCTGTCGGCGTTCAACGGCGTATGGATCGACACGATGTCGGCGGCGCGCAACAGCTCGTCGAGGTCGGGATGCCAGGTCGCGCCCAGCTCCTCCTCGACCACCGCGGGCAGGCGGCGGCGGTTGTGGTAGTGGATGCCGAGCCCGAAGACCCGCGCGCGGCGCGCCACCGCCTGCCCGATCCGCCCCATGCCGACGATGCCGAGCGCCTTGCCGCCGATCCGGTGGCCGAGCATCCCGCCGGGGCTCCACCCGCGCCACTCGCCCGAGCGGACCAGCTTCTCGCCCTCGGCAAGGCGGCGGGGGACGGAGACGATCAGCGCCATCACCATGTCGGCGGTGTCCTCGGTCAGGACGCCCGGCGTGTTGGTGACGACGACTCCGCGGGCGCGCGCGGCGGAAAGGTCGATGTGGTTCACCCCCGCGCCGAAATTGGCGAGCAGGCGCAAGGCGGGCGGGGCGGCGGCGAGCAGCTCGGCGTCGATCGTGTCGGTGACGGTGGGGACCAGCACGTCGCAATCGGCCATCATCGCGGCCAGCTCGTGGCGCGACGGGGGCCGGTCCTCGGGCGCGAGGCGGACGTCGAACAGCGCGCGCAGCCGCTCCACCACGGCATCCGGCAGCGCGCGGGTGACCGCGACGCGGGGGTTGGGGCAGCGGCGCTGGTCCGGCATGATGACGGCTTGGCGAATGGTCCGAAGGGCGTCAACGGTGGTTGAAGCGCGAAGCCGGCTGGCCGATAGGCGAGGGTCAGGATCTAGGGAGCCCACACGCCATGCGTCACCTTGCGATCGGCATCGCGCTCTGCGCCGTGGCGGTGGCCGATCGCGGCGCAGGGGCCGCCGACGAGAAGCTGAAGCCGCCCTATTGGGCGTCGATCCAGGCCGGGCGCGCCAGGATGCGGACGGGTCCGGCGCGGACATATCCCGCCAGCTGGCTGTACCAGCGCGCCGACCTGCCAGTGCGGGTGGTCGCGAGCTTCAAGGAATGGCGCCAGATCGAGGACCCCGACGGCACCCGCGGCTGGATGCTCGCCACGCTGGTCAGCAGCCGCCGCACCGCGATCGTCCGCGCCGCGCAGCCGATCGAGATGCGGACCGGGCCGTCCGCCGACGCGCCGCTGGCGTTCCGCGCCGCGCCGGGCGTGGTCGGGCGGCTGAGCGAATGCGGAAACGGCTGGTGCCGGTTCGACGTCCGCGGGCAGGCGGGGTACGCCGAGATCGCCGGGCTGTGGGGCGTGGAGGGCGGCGAACGGTTGCCGTAAGAACACCCGGGCTCGTCTTCGTCACCCCGGCCTTGTGCCGGGGTCCACCTCGCGGCGAGCGGGCCGTCGAGACCTCAACCGGTGACGCTCGCGGCTCCGTGGATCCCGGCACGAGGCCGGGGTGACGACGTGAGAATCAGATCAGCTCCACTGCCATCGCGGTCGCCTCGCCGCCGCCGATGCACAGCGACGCGAGCCCGCGCTTCTGGCCGGCGCCCTCCAGCGCCGACAGCAGCGTCGCCAGCACCCGCGCGCCGCTCGCGCCGATGGGATGGCCCAGCGCGCAGGCACCGCCATGGATGTTGAGCACGTCGTGCGGGATCGACAGGTCGCGCATAGCGATCATCGCCACCACCGCGAACGCCTCGTTGACCTCGAACAGGTCGACATCGCCGATCCGCCAGCCGGCGCGGTCCAGCGCCTTGGTCATCGCGGCGACGGGCGCGGTGGTGAAGCGGGCGGGCTCGTGCGCGTGGCCGGCATGCCCCATCACCCGCGCGACGGGGGTCAGACCCAGCCGCTCGGCGACGCTCATCCGGGTCATCACCAGCGCCGCCGCGCCGTCGGAGATCGACGACGCGTTGGCGGCGGTGATCGCCCCGTCCTTGGCGAACGCGGCCTTGAGCGTCGGGATCTTGGCGATGTCGCCCTTGGCGGGCTGTTCGTCGACCGACACGGTGGTCGATCCCTTGCGCCCCTGGACCTCAACCGGCACGATCTCGCGGTCGAAGCTGCCGTCGCCCTGCGCGCGCTGGGCGCGCGTCAGCGAGGCGATCGCGAAGTCATCCATCGCCGACCGCGTGAACTGGTATTCGCGCGCGATATCCTCGGCAAAGGTGCCCATCGCGCGGCCGGGCTCATAGGCGTCCTCTAGCCCGTCGAGCATCATGTGGTCGAACAGCCGGTCATGGCCGATCCGCGCGCCGCTGCGATGCTTGGGGCTGAGATAGGGCGCGTTGCTCATGCTCTCCATGCCGCCCGCCACGACGACGTCGGCCGCTCCCGCCGCGAGCGCGTTCGCGGCCATGATCGCGGCCTGCATCCCCGATCCGCACATCTTGTTGACCGTGGTCGCCTCCACATGCGCGCCCAGCCCCGCGCCGATCGCGGCCTGGCGCGCCGGCGCCTGCCCCAAGCCGGCGGAAAGGACGCAGCCCATCTGGATGTGCTCCACGGCCTCCGCCGCGACACCCGCGCGCTCCACCGCGGCGCGCACCGCCGCCGCGCCCAGCTCCACGGCGGAGGCGCCCGCCAGCGTGCCGCCGAACGAGCCCATCGGGGTGCGGGCATAGGACGCGATGACGACGGGATCCTGGCTAGGCACGGGCAACTCCTTCGTGGGATGACGATATTTCCGGGCCCGGATGTAACCTTGTGCGTTGCGGTTGCAACCGGCGATGGACGCTGCCGGCGTCGCGCATCACGGAGGACCGATGGACAATCCCGCCGACTGGCTGAAATGGTTCGCCGCCGGCAGCGGCATGATCGCGGCGTTCGCCGTCTCCACCGATTGCGGGCGGCGGGTGACGGGATGGGGGTTCGTGCTGTTCGTCGCCTCGTCGATCGCGTGGATCAGCGGCGCAGCGCTGACCGAGGACTGGGCGCTGGGCACCCAGAACGTCGTGCTGCTGGGCGTCAACCTGTTCGGGGTGTACCGCTATCTGGTCCGCAAGCGTGTGGACGGCTGACGAAGCCTGGTGGGCGCTGGCGCTGGGCGTTGCCGGGGCTTGTATCGGCAGCTTCGTCGCCGCGCTGAGCGTGCGCTGGCCGATGGGTCGGTCGGTGGCGCAGGGGCGATCGGCGTGCGACGCGTGCGGGGCGACGATCCGCGCGCGCGACCTGGTGCCGGTGCTGTCCGCGCTCGCCCTGCGCGGGCGAT
>Ga0325401_1000240_pt1 | contig 36545 bp, 37 predicted proteins | sample PopdelMetagenome_FD_205666 | JGI IMG/M metagenome (GOLD analysis project Ga0325401, IMG submission 205666) | Populus deltoides microbial communities from Bellville, Georgia, United States - Xylem-PdKOR-R2 | ecosystem: Host-associated > Plants > Phyllosphere > Stem > Wood/Secondary xylem | place...
CCTTCGAGGACCGTCCCCGCGCACCGCGTTCGGGCTGGCGCTATCACCTGGAGGAAGTGCGCTTCGCGCGCGGGCTGGTGCGGGCCGCGCGCGACTTCGGGGCGGACGTGGCGCTGATCGACTCCGGCGCCACCCATTATTTCCTTATGGACCTGTTCCGCCGCGCCGGCATTCCCGCGGTGCCGATCCTGCACAATACACTGTGGCCGCACGGCTTCCCGCCGCGGGGGCTGGCGAAGAAGGCGGTGGCCGCGCTCGACTATCGCTTCCTGCGCCACGGTCCCCGCGCGCTCCTGTCCGTGTCGCCCGAGGCGGATCGCCAGCTGAACGCGGTCGCGCCGGGCCACGCCTATCCCTCGCCCCAGATCAGGGCGCAGTTTTCGGCCGATTACTTCGCTACCATCCCGCCCCCCGCCGATCCGATGGCGGGCCCGTTCCGCGTCATGTTCATCGGCCGCGTGACCGAAGCCAAGGGCGTGCTCGACATCCCCGTCATGGCGGAGTGGATCGAGGCGCGCGCCCCCGGCCGCGTGCGCTGGACGATCTGCGGCCGGGGCGAGGCGCTGGAGCCCCTGCGCGCCTCGATCGCCGACAAGGGATTGGGCGACGTCGTCAACGCCCGCGGCTGGACCTCGCTGGAGGATCTGGCCCGGGTCTACGCCGACACCCACGTTGCGATCGTGCCCACGCGCAGCGGCTTCGCCGAAGGGCTGGCGATGACCGCCGCCGAAGCGGTGCTGGCCGGGCGGCCCGTCGTCACCAACCCCGTCGTCCCCGCGCACGAGGTGCTGGCGCCGGCCTGCGTGCTGGGCCGCACCAACGACCCCGTTTCCCACGCGGAGGCGATCCTGGCGCTGGCGAACGACCCCGATCGCTATCGCCGGATGCAGGCCGCCTGCGACGGTCTGGCCGCGCCGTTCCTCGACCGTCGCCAGGGGATCGCCGCTGTGCTGTGGCGCACGCTGTGCGAGGGGCCGGTGCCGAACGAGTTGCTGGAGCTGTGATGTCCGACGTCAATATCCGCGCCGACCGGCCGACCTTCGTCACCCACCTCGAATGCTCGATGACCGGGCAGCGCTACGAGGCCGATCGCCTGCACGGCCTGTCCGACGCCGGGCGGCCGCTGCTGGTGCGCTACGACCTCGACGCCGTCGGACGGGCCATATCGCGGGATGATCTGGCCCGCCGGCCGACCGACCTCTGGCGCTGGCGCGAGCTGCTGCCCGTCCGCCGCACGGAAAGCATCGTCTCGCTGGGCGAGATCGAGACGCCGCTGATCCCCGTTCCGCTGTCCGGCGGCGGCAACGTGCTGGTCAAGGACGAGGGGCGGCTGCCCACCGGCAGCTTCAAGGCGCGCGGGCTGGTGATGGCGGTCGCGATGGCGCGCGAGCTGGGCGTGACGCGCATCGCCATGCCCACCAACGGCAATGCCGGCGCGGCGCTCGCCGCCTACGCGTCGCGCTGCGGCATAGAGACGGTGATCCTCTGCCCGGAGGAGACGCCGGAAGTGAACGTGCGCGAGATCGCGGCGCAAGGCGCGTCCGTGTGGCGGGTCAACGGCCAGATCGACGATTGCGGCGCCATCGTCGGCCAGGGCGCGCGCGAGGGGCGCTGGTTCGACTTCTCTACCCTCAAGGAGCCCTATCGGATCGAGGGCAAGAAGACGATGGGCCTTGAACTCGCGGCCCAGCTGGGCTGGGAACTGCCCGACGTCATCTTCTATCCCACCGGCGGCGGCACCGGCCTGATCGGCATGTGGAAGGCGTTCGACGAACTGGAACGCCTGGGCTGGATCGGCCCGAAACGCCCGCGCATGTACGCGGTCCAGGCGTCGGGCTGCGCGCCCATCGTCCGCGCCTACGAGGCGGGGCAGGAGCACGCCGAACGGTGGGAAGACGCGGCCACCGTCGCCGCCGGCATCCGCGTACCGCGCGCCGTGGGGGACTTCCTGATCCTGCGCGCGGTGCGCGACAGCGGCGGGGCGGCGCTGGCGGTGGGCGATCCGTCCATCCTGTCGGCGGTCGACGTCTGCGCGCGCCGCGACGGCCTGCTGCTGTGCCCGGAGGGGGGTGCCACGCTCGCCGCCTACAAGCGCGCGGTACAGGACGGACTGGTCGACCCGGACGAGCGCGCGGTGCTGTTCAACTGCGCCACCGGCCTCAAATATCCCTTGCCCCCCGCGCCACGCTGGCTGGACCGGCATCAGCCGATCGACTTCGACGCGCTCTGATCGGCGTTCAGCCGCCGGAAAGGCCGTTCCGGCCACGCTCCATCTGCAATGAGGGAGGAGGGGATCATGCGGCTGTTCCTGTCTGTGATGACGGCGGCGACCGTCGCGGGCTGCACGCCCGTGACCATGGCGGGCTTCGACGACGTGGCGCCGGGGGCGGAGCGGCTGGCGATGACCGGCGTGCCGGCCTTTATGAACGGCGACTTCCGCATGGGCGCGTCGCGCGGCCACGTCGCCCGCCGCGCCTCGACGGCGACGGAGGAACGCGGGAGCCTGACCCCGGACTGGGTTCCCAACCAGATCGCCGAGCGCGGCAGCGGACGCCTGAGCTTCGACCTGTCGGGTCCCGAGGTCGGTGGTCGGCTGGAAGGCGAATGCCGCTACGACCGGCTCGATGCGGGACTGAAGCTCGGCGACGACCGCGTCACGCAGACAGTCACCGCCGCCGTCCGCCCGTTGCTGCTGGCCTGCGCCTATCGCCTCGACGGTCGCGACGTGGGCGGCATGGAACTGCGTGGGGCCCCGCCCGGCGCGCCGACCCCGCTGGTCGAGCGCGCGGGGGAGGTGCGGGTGGACGGCGTCGCGCTGGCGGTGCGATCCGATCACGCGATGACGGGGGTGGCGGGGCCCAGCACCACGCCCGTCGGCTATCTGGTGAAAGAGGGCGGTCGGCCCGTCGCCGCGCTGGAGACGGTGGGCAGCGGCACGCGGCGCCTGATGCTGCCCGCCGACCCGGCCCGTCGCCGGGCCGCGCTGGCGGCGCTGGTGACGTTGGGCCTGTTCTGGGACCCTGACGACGCGATCTGACCTATTCGGGCCCAGCGTCCGCCGCGCCCACCACCTGCGCCTTGCGGTACACGCGGCTGCCGTCGCGGAACGTCAGCGTCAGCAGCGTGGTCGTCCCGGGCTTGGCGCGCGCGTCCAGGCCGTAAAGCATCACGTGCCGACCGCCGGGCTGGAACGCTACCGCCTCGCCGGCCGGAATGGAAACCTGGGCCAACGGGCGCATCCCCGCCATCGCGGCCCCGCCCATAGACTGGTGCAGTTCGGCGCGCAGGGCATAGTCCGCCGACACGGACACCAGGGTCCGCGTCTGTGGCCCGCCGTGCACCGTGAAATAGGCCGCCCCCGGCCGCCCCGGCACCGCGGGCAACCGGACCCACGCCTCGTCCACCGACAGGTCCGGCGGCCCGCCGCACGCCGCCAGCAGCAGGGCCGGTATCAGGGCCCGCATCAGGGTCAGAGCTGAAGTCGAGAGCCCGCGTCGCACCTGTCCACATCCTCCGCCGCCGTCGGTTCCCGCTAGGCCGGGCAAAATCTTGCGGCAAGCCGGGGCCCACCTATATCGCCGCCATCATCCACGGAGGTTGCGCTGCCGTAACGGGGCGCGGCGTCCGGACCATCTTTCGTTCGAGGGGCTTTCTGAACCAATGGCAAAAGTAATCGGCATCGATCTCGGCACCACCAACAGCTGCGTTTCCGTGATGGAAGGCGGCAAGCCCAAGGTGGTCGAGAATTCCGAGGGTGCCCGCACGACCCCGTCGATCGTCGCCTTCGCCAAGGACGGCGAGCGGCTCGTCGGCCAGCCCGCCAAGCGCCAGGCCGTGACGAACGGCGACAACACCATCTTCGCGGTCAAGCGCCTGATCGGCCGCCGCTTCGACGATCCCGTGACCAAGAGGGACACAGAACTGGTCCCGTACAAGATCGTCCGCGGGGGCAACGGCGACGCCTGGGTCCAGGCGGGCGGCAAGGATTATTCGCCGTCGCAGATCAGCGCCTTCACGCTTCAGAAGATGAAGGAAACGGCCGAGAGCTACCTGGGCGAAACCGTCACCCAGGCGGTCATCACCGTGCCGGCGTACTTCAACGATGCCCAGCGCCAGGCGACCAAGGACGCCGGCCAGATCGCTGGCCTCGAGGTGCTGCGCATCATCAACGAGCCGACCGCGGCCGCGCTCGCCTACGGCCTGGAGAAGCAGGACGGCAAGACCATCGCCGTCTACGATCTCGGTGGCGGCACGTTCGACGTCTCGATCCTGGAGATTGGCGACGGCGTGTTCGAGGTGAAGGCGACCAACGGCGACACCTTCCTGGGCGGCGAGGATTTCGACAACAAGCTCGTCGATTACCTGGCCCAGGGCTTCAAGGCGGACGAGGGCATCGACCTCACCAAGGACAAGCTGGCGCTCCAGCGGCTGAAGGAGGCCGCGGAGAAGGCCAAGATCGAGCTGTCGTCGGCCGCGTCGACCGAGGTCAACCTGCCCTTCATCACCGCCGACCAGAACGGGCCGAAGCACTTGGTCAAGGCGATCAGCCGCGCCGACCTGGAACGGCTGGTCGAGCCGCTGATCCAGCGCACGATCGAGCCGATGAAGAAGGCGCTGGCCGACGCCGGCCTCAAGACCGGCGACATCGCCGAAGTGGTGCTGGTCGGCGGCATGACGCGGATGCCTAAGGTCCGCGACGCGGTGAAGCAGTTCTTCGGCAAGGACCCGCACACGGGCGTCAACCCGGACGAGGTGGTGGCGATGGGCGCCGCCATCCAGGCGGGCGTGCTGCAGGGCGACGTCAAGGACGTGCTGCTGCTCGACGTGACGCCCTTGTCGCTGGGCATCGAGACGCTGGGTGGCGTGTTTACGCGCATGATCGACCGCAACACCACCATCCCGACCAAGAAGTCGCAGATCTACTCCACCGCTGATGACAATCAGGGCGCGGTCACGATCCGCATCTTCCAGGGCGAGCGTGAGATGGCGGCGGATAACAAGTCGCTGGGTAATTTCGACCTGGTGGGCATCCCGCCGGCACCCCGCGGCGTGCCGCAGATCGAGGTGACGTTCGACATCGACGCCAACGGCATCGTCAAGGTATCGGCCAAGGACAAGGGCACCGGCAAGGAGCAGCAGATCGAGATCCGCGCGTCCGGCGGCCTGTCTGACAGCGACATCGAGCAGATGGTCCAGGACGCGGAGAAGTTCGCCGACGAGGACAAGAAGCGCAAGGCCGCGGCCGAGGCGAAGAACAACGCCGAGAGCCTGATCCACACCACCGAGCGCCAGCTGGCCGACAACGCCGACAAGGTGGACGCGGCGATCAAGTCCGAGGTCGAGGCGGCGATCGCCGAGGCGAAGTCCGCCGTCGAGTCCGGCGACGCCGATCGCATGACCGAGAAGGGTCAGGCTTTGGCGCAGGTCGCGATGAAGATGGGTCAGGCGATCTACGAGAAGCAGGCCCAGGCCGAGGCTTCTCCGGAGGCGGGCGCGGCCGGCGGCCAGAAGGACGACGTGGTCGACGCCGAGTTCTCCGAGGTCGACGAAGACCACAAGGCGTGACAGCCGTGATCGGCCCCCGCCGCGTCCGTCCCGACCATAGGTCGGGCGGCCACGCGGCGGGGGCCAGTCGTGCGGGGCGGGTATGACCGAGATCGATTTCTACGAAGTGCTGGAATGCGAGCGCACCGCCGACGCGGGTACGCTCAAGACCAGCTATCGCAAGCTGGCCATGAAATACCACCCGGACAAGAACGCCGGGTGCAAGGACAGCGAGGCCAAGTTCAAGGCCGTGTCCGAGGCGTACGACGTCCTCAAGGATCCGCAGAAGCGCGCGGCCTATGACCGGTTCGGCCACGCGGCGTTCCGAGGCGGCGCGGGTGGTGCCGGCGGCGGGGCGGGCGACTTCTCGGGCTTTTCGGACATCTTCGAGAGCGTGTTCGGCGAGTTCATGGGCGGTCGCGGCGGCCAGCAGCGTCGCGGCCCCGCGCGCGGCGCCGACCTGCGCTACGACTTGGAAGTGACGCTGGAGGAAGCGTTCCACGGCCGTGAGACCGAGGTGTCGATCGAGGTGTCCGCACCGTGCGGCACCTGCGACGGCACCGGCGCCAAGCCCGGCACGCGCGCCGCCACCTGCCGCCAGTGTGCCGGCCACGGCAAGGTCCGCGCGCAACAGGGCTTCTTCGTGGTCGAGCGCGCGTGCCCCGTCTGCCACGGCTCGGGCCAAGTGATCGCCGACCCGTGCGACGACTGCCGCGGCGAGGGGCGGGTGGACCGTACCAAGACGCTTACCGTCACCGTGCCGCCGGGCGTCGACGAGGGCACGCGCATCCGCCTATCCGGCGAAGGCGAGGCGGGCGCGCGCGGCGCACCGCCGGGCGACCTCTACATCTTCCTGCACGTCAAGCGCCACGCGATCTTCGAGCGCGAGGGCACGACGCTGTTCGCGCGCGCGCCCGTCAGTTTCACCACCGCGGCGTTGGGGGGCACGTTGTCCATCCCCGGCCTGGACGGTGAGACGATGGAGGTCCGCATCCCGCCCGGCATCCAGTCGGGCAAGCAGTTGCGCCAGCGAGGCTCGGGGATGCCCGTCCTGCAAGGGCGGGGCCGCGGCGACCTGGTGATCCAGGTCGAAGTGGAAACGCCGACGCGCCTTTCCACCCGTCAGCGCGAGTTGCTTGAGATGTTCCGCGAGACGGAAACCGGCGACGAGAGCCCCGAAGCGCAAGGTTTCTTCGCCAAGATCAAGACGGCGCTCGGCGGGTGAGGGCCGGGGCGGGGGCCGGGGCGGGGGGTGGTGCGGCGCTGCTGCTGGCGACCGCCCTGGCCGCGTGCGGCGAAGCGCCGCCGTCCCGCCAGCCCTCCCCCGACGGGCTGCGTCCCGGCCGCGCGGCCGCCGCGGCGCCCGCCCGGCCGGTCCCGCTCGAGCCGCCCGTCCCCGCCGCGGCGGCGAGCGCGGTGACGGAGAAGAACGACCGGTACGACTTCTCCTATCGCTATCCCGCCGCCGCCGCGGCCGTCCCGCAGATCGCTCGCGCTCTGGATGCGGAACGCGACGATCTGCTGACGAAGCTGCGCACCGACACCGCAGAGGCAAAGCGCGATGCGGCCAAGGACGGCTTCGACTATCGCCCCTACAGCACGGAGGTGGAATGGAAGGTGGTGACCGAAACGCCCCGCTTCCTCAGCCTGTCGTCCGAGGGCTACGACTATACCGGCGGGGCCCATGGAATGCCGGGCTACGACGCGCTGTTGTGGGACAAGCGGGCCGGGCGACGACTTGAGGCGACGGCGACCTTCGCGTCCCCGGCCGCGCTGTCGAAGGCGGTGCGCGGTCCGTTCTGCAAGGCGTTGGACGCGGAGCGCCGGCGCCGGCGCGGCGGCGAAACCGCGGCGGTCGTGGCCGACGATCCGTTCAATTCCTGCCCGCCGCTGTCGGACGCGACCTTGTTGCTGGGATCGTCCGACCGACGCGCGATCGACCGTTTGGGGTTCGTGATCGGCCCCTACGTCGCCGGCCCCTATGCGGAGGGGGCGTACGAGTTGACGCTGCCGGTGACGCCCGCCGTCCGGGCGGCGGTGAGGACGGAGTATCGCGACGCTTTCGCCGCTCGCCGATAGCTGGGCTGGGTCGGGGAGGGGCACTGGCCGCCCCCTCTCCCGAGGGGACGGTCCCGCGCCGATGGGTCAGAGCGTGATGACGCCCACCACCAGCGCCTGTGCCATCACCGCCAGCAACGCCGTGGTGACCGCTTCGAACTTGCGCATGGTTGGTACTCCGTCGCCGGATAGGTCCGACGGGGAGTGATATGAACAATATTGCGTCTCGGCGCAATTTCCTAACAAATCATCGCGAGTGCATCGAATGCACTCGTCCATTCTGACGGCCTCAGGCGGCGCCGAACACCCGCTCGAACACCGCGTCGACGTGCTTGAAATGATAGGCCAGGTCGAACTCGCGGTCGATTTGCTCCGCCGTCAGCGCGGCGGCTACGTCCGGGTCGGCCTTCAGCAGCTCGGCCAGCGACAGCGCGCCGTCCGCTTCCCACACGCGCATCGCGTTGCGTTGCACCAGCCGGTACGCGTCCTCGCGGCTGACGCCCGCCTGCGTCAGCGCCAGCAGCACGCGCTGCGAATGGACCAGCCCGCCCATGCGGTCGAGGTTGCGGCGCATCCGCTCGGGATACACGACCAGCCGGTCCATCACCCCCGTCAGCCGTGCCAGCGCGAAGTCCAGCGTCACGGTGGCGTCTGGGCCGATATATCGCTCGACCGACGAATGGCTGATGTCGCGCTCGTGCCACAGCGCCACATTCTCCAGGGCGGGCGTAACGTAGCCGCGGACCATGCGCGCCAGTCCGGTCAGATTCTCCGTCAGCACTGGGTTGCGCTTGTGCGGCATCGCCGACGAGCCCTTCTGGCCGGGCGAGAAATATTCCTCCGCCTCCAGCACCTCGGTGCGTTGCAGGTGGCGGACCTCGGTCGCCAGCCGTTCGACCGACGACGCGATCACGCCCAAGGTCGCGAAGAACATCGCGTGCCGGTCGCGCGGGATTACCTGGGTGGACACCGGCTCCACCGCCAGCCCCAGCTTGTCCGCGACGTATCGCTCCACGAACGGATCGACGTTGGCGAAGGTGCCGACCGCGCCCGAGATGGCGCAGGTGGCGACGTCGACCCGCGCCGCCTCCAGCCGAGCCCGGTTGCGCGCGAACTCGGTGTACGCCTGCGCCAGCTTGAGGCCGAAGGTGGTAGGTTCGGCGTGAATGCCGTGGCTGCGGCCGATGGTGGGGGTCAGCTTGTGTTCGCGTGCGCGCCGTTCCAGCACCGCCAGCAGTGCGTCCAGGTCCTCCAGCAACAGCCGCGCCGCCCGGTCCAGCTGCACGGCCAGACAGGTATCCAGCACGTCCGAGCTGGTCATTCCCTGGTGCAGGAAGCGCGCCTCCGGCCCCGTGCGCTCGGACACGTGGGTCAGGAAGGCGATGACGTCGTGCTTCGTTTCCGCCTCGATCGCGTCGATCCGCGCCACGTCGAACGGCCCGGCCGCGGCGTCCGCCTCCCAGATGCGGCGCGCGGCGTCGGCGGGGATCACGCCCAGCTCGGCCAGCGCGTCGGCGGCGTGCGCCTCGATCTCGAACCAGATGCGATAGCGCGTCTCGGGCGACCAGATCGCGGTCATGGGCTGGCGGGCATAACGGGCGATCATGGGGGCTCCGGAGGTTGGGAAGGCGGGGCGGGGCGGGCGTTAGCAGGGACGAACCGATGGTACAAACGGCCCGTCCGCGTCCCATATATCTAGATGTCTGACGTCATGTCGCATCGCCCGATGGCGGAATTGCAGATGTGACCGTAATACGAGATAAAAACATATTCGGAGACGGAGCGATGACCAAGTATCTGTTCCTGGCCACGAGCATGGCCTTCACTTCTCCTGCCTTGGCGCAGACCGCGCCGGTGCCGAGCCAGGGTGGTGAGATCGTCATGGGATCTTCGCAGCCGGCGCCTGCGATCCAGTCCAGCCCGCCGGCTGCTTCGCAAGGGCCGGTCGACCCCGCCGCGGCACCGGTGCAGCCGGCTCCGTCGGCTCCTGCCCAGACCGCTGCCGCCGATCCCGCGCCCGCGTCGGGTGTCCAGGTGGCGGACGTCGTCGGCCAGGAGTTCGCAGCCTACGACACCAACAAGGACGGCAAGCTGGACCAGGCCGAGTTCGGCGGCTGGATGAACAAGCTGCGCGCGGCGTCCGACCCCACGGCCAAGCCCGACGCGAAATGGGTCGGCGCCGCCTTTGCCCAAGCCGACAAGGACAAGTCGCGTGCGCTGACCCAGGCGGAGGTGACGGGCTTCCTGTCGCAGGGCCAATCCTGAACCGACACGCGGTTCGCGCGGGACGGGGGTCGCCGGGACGGCGGCCCTTCGCGCGTCACAGGTCGATCGCCAGCACCAGCATCGCGCGATGCTCCTCCAGCACCGGCCGGTCGAAGCGCTGGGGTCCGATCCGCCGCATCCCCCAACGCTCATAGGCGCGCCACGCCCAGGGCGCCGACACCATCGCATCGAGCCACAAATGGCGGGCGCCGCCCCGGGCCGCCGCCGCGCACGCCGCGTCGAACAGCGCCCGCCCCAGTCCCCGCCCCCGCGCCGGCCCCAGAAGGTACAGCCGCGCCAGCTCGGCACCGCCGGGTGCCCCCCGCACCGGATCGGGCGATTCGAGCCTCAGCGTGGCGAAGCCGGCGGGCGCGCCGTCCGCCGTCGCCAGCCAACAGAGCCGATCCTCGCCCGCCATCCACTCGGCGAACGCCGCCGCGCCGAACGTCTCCAGCTGCGCCGTGTAGGCGGCGGCATCGCCCCAGATATGGCCATAGGCCTGGGCATAGGCGGCCGGGCCGATCACCCCCAGCACCTCCGCGTCGGCGGCCTCGGCGCGCCGGACGATCAGATCAGTCCCTTGGACCGCAGACTGGCGTGGCCGCGCGTGCCGACGATGACGTGGTCGTGGACGGCGATGCCCAGCGGCTTGCCCGCCGCCGCGATCGCGCGCGTCACCTCTATGTCGGCGCGGCTGGGGGCGGGGTCGCCGGACGGGTGGTTGTGGACCAGGATCAGCGCCGCGCTGCCGAAATCCATCGCGCGACGGATCACCTCACGCACGTGGACGGGCGCCTCGTCGATCGTGCCGCGCCCCATCACCTCGTCGCGGATCAGCATGTTGCGCGTGTTGAGGTGCAGCACGCGGAACCGCTCCACCGCGTCGTGCGCCATGTCGGCGCGCAGATAGTCGAGCAGCGCCTGCCAGTTGGCCAGCACCGGTCGCTCGGCGACCTGGGACTGTATCATCCGCATCGCCACCGCATGGGCGATCTTGATGGCGGCCGCGCTGGTTTCGCCCATGCCCTTGACCCGCATCAGCGTCTCGCCGTCCGCGTTCAGCACGCCCGCGATGCCCCCGAACTCGGCGAGCAGCCGCTTGGCGAGCGGCTTGGTGTCCCCGCGCCGAAAGGCCGTCGCCAGCAGATACTCGATCAGCTCGTGGTCCAGCAACGCGTCGCCGCCCTTCGCCAGCCGCTGGCGCAGCCGCGCGCGGTGGCCGGCGTGATCGTTGTCTGGGGTGCCCTGGGGATCGCCGTCCGGCGGGTCGGCATCGGCCATGGTGCGACCTTACGGCCGGCGTTCCCCTTTGCAAGACGGCCCCACCCCGCATAAGCGCAGGCCCGAACCGGCGGAGGGTGGCGTGGCGGAGGATCAGCAGGGCGAGCCCACCGCCCGCATATCCTCCCGCCGGCTACGCGCGGCGCTGGCCATCGGCCTCGTCGCGGGCGCGGGGCTGCTGACGGTCTGGGTCGAGCGGCGGCCGATCGCCACCCGCTTCATCGACCGCGAGCTTACGCGCCGCGGCGTGCCCGCCCGCTACCGCGTCGCCGACCTGGGCCTGGGGCGCCAGCGCCTGACGAACGTGGTGATCGGCGACCCCCGCCGACCCGACCTGACCGCCGACTGGGTGGAGACGCGCACCGAGGTCGGGTTCGGCGGTGTCCGGCTGGCGGGCGTGCGGGCGGGGCGGGTGCGGTTGCGCGGCCGGCTGCTCGACGGGCGCCTCAGCCTGGGCGCGGTCGACCGGCTGCTGCCCCCGCCCTCCGGCGCCCCCTTCGCGCTGCCGGCGCTCGACGCGGCGGTGGCGGACGCGCGGGCAACGCTGGCGACGCCGCTGGGGGCGGTGGGCCTGCGCTTGGCCGGGCGCGGCGTGCTGAACGACGGCTTCGCCGGCCGGTTGCGCGCGATCGCCCCCACGCTCGGTCGACCCGGCTGCGCGGGGACCGGACTCGTCGCCGATCTCGCCGTGCAAGTGACCGACGCCGCCCCCCGGATCGCCGGGCCCGTCCGCGCGGACGCGCTGGCGTGCGGCGGCGCTACCGTGGCCGGCCCGCGCGGCGCGATCGACGTCGTGCTCTCGCCGGCTCTCGACCGTTGGCGGGGAAGCACCGACCTATCGAGCGGCACCGTCCGCCACCCGGCGCTGCGCGCCGCGACCGCGCGTGCGCAGGTCCGTTTCGCCGGCACCGTCGCCGCGACCGGCGGGCGGCTGGCACTGGGGCTGGCGGACGCGCGTGCCGCACAAATCTCGGCCCGCGGCTCGGCGCTGACGGGCGCGTTCGGCGTCGGCCGAGCGCCTTTCTTCAACGGTCGGCTGGCACTCCGCTCCGCCGCGGTTCGGGCGTCGCTGCCTTTCCCGACCACGTTGCGGGAAACGCCCGTCGCCCCGGTCGCCGCCGCCGGGCTGGCGGCCGCGCGGCGCGCGCTGGCCCGCTTCGACGCCGATGCTTCGGTACGCCTGCGGCAGGACCGCCAAGGGCCGTCCGCCCTCGTGTCGACCCTGTCCGCCGACGCCGCCTCCGGCGCCCGTTTGCGCCTGGGCGGCGGGGAGGGGCTGTCCTGGACGCGGGCCGGGGGGGTGCGGCTGGCGGCGGCGCTGTCGGTCGGCGGCGGCGGCCTGCCCGCGCTTCGCACGGCCGTGTCGCGTGGCCCCGACGGCATCCTGCGCGGCACGGCGTCCAGCACCCGCTACGCCGCGGGCGGTGGCGCCCTGACGCTGGCGCCCACGCGCTTCGTGCTGGGCCCCCGCTCGTCGCGGGTGGCGGGGGGCGTGATCCTGTCCGGGCCGCTGGGCGACGGGCGGGTCGAGGAGCTGTCGATCCCGCTCGACCTGCGCTGGTCGGCGGACGGCGCCTGGGCGGCCGCGCCCGGCTGCACGCGCGCGGCGTTCCGCACCTTGCGCGTCGGTGGCCTCGACCTGGACGCAGGGAGCGCCGCCGTCTGCGCGACCGGGCCGGCGTTGCTGGTGGGGCGGGGTGGGCGGTTGCGCGGCGGCGGCCGGCTGCTACCGATCGAACTGACCGGCCGGCTTGGGTCGAGCCCGGTGACGCTCGCCGCCGCGGGGGGACGGGTGACGCTCGCCGACCGCCGCCTGACCCTGTCCGACCCCGCCGTGCGGCTGGGCGGCGGCGACCGCGTCAGCCGGCTGGACGCGGTGTCGCTTTCCGTCGCGCCGGGGGCGGGGGGTGCCGCCGGCCGCGTCGAGGGGCTGGGCGGACAACTCGCCAACGTGCCGCTCGTCGTGTCGGAGGGGGCGGGCGACTGGCGCTTCGCCGGCGGCCGCCTGACGCTCGCCGGCCGCGCCACCGTGTCGGACGCGCAAGGCTCGCCGCGCTTCCAGCCGATGCACAGCCGCGATCTGTCGCTGACGCTGGCGGACAACCGGATCGCCGTCGACGGCGGGCTGGCCGAGCCCATCAGCGGCGTGCGCGTGGCCGGCGTCGCGATCCGCCACGACCTGGGGTCCGGCCGCGGCTCGGCCGACCTGACGGTGCCCGGCATCGCCTTCGGCGACCGGCTCCAGCCCGACCGGCTGACGCGGCTGACCTTCGGCGTGATCGCCGATGTGAAGGGCGTCGTCTCCGGCGCCGGCCGCATCGACTGGGGCCCGGCGGGTGTCACCAGCACGGCTACGTTCCGCACCGCCGGGCTCGACCTCGCCGCCGCCTTCGGCCCCGTCACCGGCCTGACCGGCGAGATCCGTTTCGCCGACCTGCTGGCGTTGCGCAGCGCGCCCGGCCAGATCGTGACGATCGCCTCGATCAATCCCGGCGTGCCCGTGACCAACGGCACCGTCCGCTACGCCACGCTGCCGGACGCGCGCGTGGCGGTGGAGGGTGGGCGCTGGCCCTTCGCGGGCGGCACGCTGTCGCTCGACCCGACCCTGCTCGACTTCAGCCGCCCCACCGATCGGCGCCTGACCTTTCACGTCGCCGGCGTCCGCGCGGGCGAATTCCTGCAACAGTTCGACTTCGAGAATCTGAACGCCACCGGCACCTTCGACGGCGTCCTGCCGATGGTGTTCGACGAGAGCGGCGGCCGGATCGAGGCCGGGTCGCTCCGCGTGCGCGAGGGGGGCGGCACGATCGCCTATGCGGGCGAGCTCAACCGCCGCAACCTCGGCTTCTGGGGCGACCTGGCGTTCCAGTCGCTGCGCTCGCTCCGCTATCGCAGCCTGACGGTCGCGCTCAACGGCCCGCTGGCGGGCGAGATGGTGACCGACGTCCGCTTCGCCGGCGTGCAGCAGGGGCAGGGCGCGCGCTCCAACTTCCTGATCCGCCGGCTTCAGCGATTGCCCCTCGTGTTCAACGTGCGCGTCACCGCGCCCTTTCGCGGCCTGATCGACAGCGCCCAGAGCTTCTACGATCCCAGCCGCCTGATCCGCCGCAACCTGCCCGCCCTCCTGCAACGCCAGACCGACCCAACCCCCGCCGTTCAGCCCCCCGCAAGCGAGCCGAAACCATGATCTCCACGATGAAGCGTTCCCTGTTGGCGACGGGCGGTTCGGCCCTTATCTTGAGTGCCTGTGTCAACGTTTCCGCGCCGGACAAGCCGATCGTGATAAACCTGAACATCAGCGTGACGCAGGAAGTGGTCTACAAGCTCGATGGCGATGCCAAGTCGCTGATCCAGCAGAATCCGGGGATATTCTGATGCGTGCCATTCTGTTGGCCGGCGCGATGTCGGCCGTGTCCGCTCCCGCGGTCGCCCAGCGCGATCCCGCCTACGCCGCCGCCCGGGCGGCAGGCCAGGTGGGCGAGCAGCCCGATGGCTATCTGGGCCTGGTGTCGGGCGACGGCGACGTTCGCGCGATCGTCAACAACATCAACATCCAGCGCAAGGCCGCCTATACGCAAAAGGCGTCGGCCAGCGGCGCCACGGTGGAGCAGTTCGCCTTTACCAGCGGCTGCAACCTGATCGGCCAGACGCGGCCGGGCGAGAAGTACCGCACGCCCGACGGCGGCTGGGCCACGCGCGGGGCGGGCGCCCCGGAACGCGATCCGCGCTGTATCTAGACGGCCGGGCCGCCGGGGCGGGCCCTGCCCGCCCATGGGCTCCGACGTCGGACGGCCGGGCCCCCGACCGCCCCTGGGCTTCGACGGCACGGACGCCGACAGGATAGCGAACCCGTCCACCCCTCGGTTGACTCGGGGGTGCCCGCTGCTAAACGGACCCCGCCTTGGCGGGCTCGCCGCGGCGCCGGACGGGTTTGCCCGAAACAGGGGACATGCGCGATGGCGGAACGGGAGCCCGGGCCGGACCCGCTTGGTCAGGACGCGCGGCTGCATTCGCTCGACGAGCGGTTGCGGGTCGCGGCGTCGGACGAAGCGAAGCGGACGGGCGCGGGCGCGACCGGGGTGGGGGCCGATCAGGGCTATCGCCTCGGCAATCGCGTTCTCGCCGAACTGCTCGGGGGAATGGTCGGCGGCGCGCTGATCGGCTGGGTCCTGGACCGGCTGCTGGGCACGTCACCCTGGCTCCTGCTCGTGCTGCTGTTCCTCGGCACCGTGGTCGCGTTCAGGAATATCATTCGTCTCGCGAACCGCTCGGGTCGATAGCCCGGGCGGTTGGCGCATAATTCGGGAAGCTTTCGTGGCGGCAGGCGGCGGCAGGATCGACCCCATGCACCAGTTCGAGGTGCAGACCATCTGGGACGGCTTCAACCTGGCCGGCCACCAGATCGCGTTCACCAACTCGGCGCTGTGGATGTGCATCGCGGCGGTGGCGCTGTGGGTGTTCATGCTGGGCGGCATGAAGGGCCAGCTGGTGCCCGGCCGCTGGCAGATGATGGTGGAAGGCTCCACCCGCTTCATCGACAACATGCTGTCGGCGAACGTCGGGCCGGAGGGGAAGCGCTACGTCCCCTACGTCTTCTCGTTGTTCATGTTCATCCTGTTCGCCAACCTGCTGGGGCTGTTGCCGCTGGGCGTGGTGGGCATCCACCCCTTCACCTTCACCAGCCACTTCACCATCACCGGCGTGCTGGCGATCATGAGCTTCTCGATCGTGCTGATCGTCGGCTTCTGGCGCCACGGCTTCCACTTCTTCTCGCTGTTCGTGCCGCACGGCACGCCGGGCTGGCTGTTGTGGCTGATCCCGGTGATCGAGCTGGTCAGCTTCATGGTCCGGCCGTTCAGCCTTGCGCTGCGACTGTTCGTCGCCATGACCGCGGGCCACGTGCTGCTCAAGGTGCTGGCCGGCTTCGTCATCAACGCCGGTAACGCGGGCGCGCTGACGGGGATCGCGGTGGGCGGCCCGTCCTTCCTGCTGATGATCGGTATCTCGGCACTGGAGGTGCTGGTGGCCGGCATCCAGGCCTACGTCTTCGCGCTGCTCACGTCGCTGTATATCAACGACGCAGAGAACCTGCACTGAGCCGCACGCAAGTCTCGACTTCCTCAACTTAGCACGTAAAAAAGGAGCAAATACAATGGACGCAGAAGCCGCCAAGCTGGTGGGTGCCGGTTTCGCCGCGATCGGCGCGGGGATGGCCGCGATCGGCGTGGGCAACGTGTTCGGCTCGTTCCTCGAGGGCGCGCTGCGCAACCCCGGCGCCGCCGACGGCCAGCAGGGCCGCCTGTTCATCGGCTTCGCCGCCGCCGAGCTGCTGGGCCTGCTCGCCTTCGTCGTGGCGATGATCCTGATCTTCGTCGCGTGAACTGACCGGGCCGGGCGGGCTCGCGCTCGCCCGCGCCGTACAAGGTAGCGCCAGGAAGGGTCGGATGCCGCAGATTTCCCAGCTCGCCGCGACCTACCAGGGCCAGATCTTCTGGCTGCTGGTGACGTTCGGCTTCGTCTTCCTGGTCGTGGGCCGCGGCATGGTGCCGCGCGTCCAGAAGACCATCGACGGCCGCGACGGCCGTATCAGCGGCGATCTGGCCGCCGCCAAGGCCGCGCGCGACGCCGCCGACCGCGCCGAGGAGGACTGGCGCGCCCGCGACCAGGCCGCCCGCGAACGCGCGCAATCGCTGCTCGCCGACGCCCGCGCCCGCGCCGCCAAGGCGACCGAGGCCCGGCTGGCCCAGGCGGGCACCGAACAGAATAACCGTCTGTCAGCGCGCGAGGCGGACATTCGCGCCGCCGCCGATCGCGCGGGTACCGAGATCGAGGCGGTCGCCGCCGACGCCGCGCGTGACATCGCGGCCCGCGTCGCCGGACTGACCGTGTCCGACGAGGACGCGCGCGCCGCCGTGCGCCGCGTCGCGACGACCACCGGGGGTGCGCATGTCTAACGGCTCGGCGATCGTCGCCGCCAACCTCGCCAACGCCGACAAGCTCGAAGGCGTGCCGGAAACGGGTCACGAGGCGATCACATCCGCCGCGGGCGGGGTAGGCGAAACCAATCACGAGGACCCCTCCGTCCTGGGGTTGAACGGCACCGCCTGGGTGTCGATCGCGATGATCGTGTTCATCGCCATCGTGTTGGCAAAGGGTGGCCTGAAGGCGATCACCGGCGGCCTCGACCGCCAGATCGCCGACATCCGCCGCCAGCTCGACGAGGCCGCCGCGCTCCGTATCGAGGCGGAGGGGCTGCGCGACGAATACGCCCGCAAGCTGGCCGCGGCCGAGAAAACCGCCGCCGAGATGACGGCGCACGCCGAGGCGGAGTCGGAGCAGCTGGTCGCCAAGGCGTCCGCCGACGCAGACGAGCTGGTATCGCGCCGCGCCCGCATGGCGGAGGACAAGATCGCTGCCGCCGAGCGTCAGGCGCTGGCCGAGGTCCGCGGCCGGGCGGCCGAGGCCGCGACCCGCGCCGCCGCCGCGCTGATCGCCGACCGGCTCGACGCCGGCGCCGACCGTGCGTTGGTCGATCGCACCATCCAGGGGCTCGGCCGCCCCAACTGATCCGACGTCCATCCGCGCGCTCGCCTCTTCGACGGGTTTCCGGCGAGCGCGCTTCTCCCTTCGAGCCCGTGGGAAAATACCCATGTACTGGCTCGTCCTCGCCGTCGCCGTCGTCACCGAAATCTGTTGGGCGCTCAGCCTGAAGTGGGCGGCCACCGTCGCGACTTGGCAGGCATCGTCCGTCCCGATCGTCCTCAGCTTCGTCAACATGGGCTTGCTGGCGCTGGCGATGCGCGGCCTGCCGGCGGGCACCGCCTACGCCGTCTGGACCGGCCTGGGCGCAGTGGGCGTCATCATCGGCGGCGTATTCTTCTTCGGCGACCGAGTGAGTACGACCCAGGCCGCCTTCATGACCCTGACCGTCGTCGGCGTCGTCGGCACCAAGCTCTTCGCACAGGCCGCCTCCTAGCCACTGACCACCCCGCTCCCTAAATCAGCCAGGGCATGGCGACGCAGACACCCGACCGCTTCAACGAGGAACGCGCGACCTACGCGATCCGCGGCTCCGACCAGCCCGATCTCGAAGCCGGCGTCGCCGCGATCCGCAACGTCCTCAAGACCTTGCCCCAGCGCTCGGGCGTGTATCGGATGCAGGACGCGCGCGGCGACGTGCTCTACGTCGGCAAGGCCCGCTCGCTCAAACAGCGCGTCGCCAACTACACCCAGGTCCAGCAGCTTCCCCGCCGCCTCCAGCGCATGGTGTCGCAGACGCGCACCATGACCATCGTCACCACCAACAACGAGGCGGAAGCGCTGCTGCTGGAGGCGCAGCTCATCAAGAGCTTTCGCCCGCCCTACAACGTGCTGCTGCGCGACGATAAGAGCTTTCCGTTCATCGCGCTCGCCGACGACCACGCCTTTCCCCGCGTCCGCAAGCACCGCGGCGCGCGGCGGCCGGGCGCCACCTATTACGGCCCCTTCGCCAGCGCGGGTGCGGTCACCAACACGCTGAACGCGCTCCAGAAACTGTTCCTGCTCCGCTCGTGCACCGACAGCTTCTTCCGTGCCCGCGACCGGCCCTGCCTGCTCTACCAGATCAAGCGCTGCTCCGCGCCGTGCGTCGGTCGCATCGATGCCCCCGGCTACGCGGAGCTTCTGTCCGACGCCAAGGACTTCCTGGCGGGCAAGTCCACGCGCGTGCAGGCCAAGCTGGGCGAGCAGATGCAGGCCGCGGCCGAGAACATGGACTTCGAACTGGCGACCGTGCTGCGCGATCGCCTGCGCGCACTCACTTATGTCCAGGGCACCCAGGCCGTGAATGCGGAGGGGGTGGGCGACGCCGACGTACTGGCGCTGGCGTGCTTGGACGGCGTGGTCGGCATCCAGGCGTTCTTCATTCGCGGCGGCCAGAACTGGGGCCATCGCAGCTTCTTCCCGACCGGTACGGGCGACGTGCCCGAGGACGAGGTGTTCACCAGCTTCCTGACCCAATTCTACGAGGAAGTGCCCCCCGCCCGCCAGGTGCTGCTCGACCGCGACCTGCCCGAGGCGGAGCTGCTGACCCAGGCCCTGTCGGAGCGCGCGGGTTACAAGGTCCAGCTATCCGTTCCCCAGCGCGGCGACCGCCGGCGCCTGATGGAACAGGCCAAGCGCAACGCGCGCGAGGCGCTGGAACGCCGCGCCGCCGAGAGCACCACCCAGGCCAAGCTGCTGCGCGAGGTGGCGGAACTGTTCGACCTGCCCGACCCGCCGCGCCGGATCGAGGTATACGACAACAGCCACATCCAGGGCACCGCCGCGCTGGGCGCCATGATCGTCGCCGGACCCGAGGGCTTCCAGAAGGGCCAGTACCGCAAGTTCAACATCAAGGGGAACGAGGCCGCCACCGACAGCGACGTGGGCATGATGCGCGAGGTGTTCCGCCGACGCTTCGCCCGCCAGCTGAACGAGGCGCCCGACCGCGACGACCCGACCTGGCCCGACCTGGTGCTGATCGACGGCGGCAAGCCGCAGCTGTCCGCCGCACGGGCCGCGCTGGAGGAACTGGGGATCGAGGACGTCTGCATGGTCGGCGTCGCCAAGGGCCCGCATCACGGCCGGGAGGGGCGAGAGGTGTTCCACCTGATCGACGGCGGCGAACGGATGCTGCCCGTCAACTCCCCCACGCTTTTCTACATCCAGCGCCTGCGCGACGAGGTGCACCGCTTCGTCATCGGCGCGCACCGCGACAAGCGTAGCAAGGCGATGGGTGCCAGCCCGCTGGACGAGGTGCCCGGCGTCGGCCCCGCCCGCAAAAAGGCGCTGTTGATGCACTTCGGCACCGCGCGCGCGGTCCGCAACGCGTCGCTGGACGACCTGAAGCGCGCGCCCGGCGTGTCCGACGCGGTGGCGCAGCAGGTCTACGACTTCTTTCACGCGCGCTAGGGCAGGGCGTGCACGTCCGTGCCGAGGCGATCGTGCTGTCCGTCCTTCGTCACGGCGAGAACGGTGCGGTGGTCCGCGCGCTGACGTCCGCGAACGGCGTGCTGCCCGGCTACGTCCGCGGCGGCCGCTCGCGCACGCTGCGCCCGGTGCTGCAACCCGGCAACCTCGTCCAGGCCGAATGGCGGGCCCGCACGGAGGAACAGCTGCCCGCGCTGACGCTGGAACTCCTGCATAGCCGGGCGCCGCTACACGCCGAACCGCTGGCCGCCGCCGCGGTGCAATGGGCGACCGCGCTCGCCGCCGCCGCCCTGCCCGAGGCGCAATCCTATCCGCGTCTGTACGACGCGCTCGACGGGCTGCTGGCGGCGATCGAGGCGGCGCCCGCCGCCAGCGACTGGGCCGCGCCGCTCGTCCGCTACGAACTGGTGGTGCTGGCCGAGCTGGGGTTCGGCCTCGACCTGTCACGTTGTGCCGCGACGGGGGCGGCGGACGATCTGGCGTTCGTCAGCCCGCGCAGCGGCGCCGCGGTATCCCGCGGTGCCGCCCATGGCTACGAGGCGCGTCTGCTACCGCTGCCGCCCTTTCTGTTCGATGGAAACAGGCCGGGTTGGGCCGAACTGTTCCAGGGGCTTCGCCTGTCGCGGCACTTCCTGGCCCGCGACCTGCTGGTCGATCGCACCGCCGGGGTGCTGGCCGCTCGCGATCGGCTGGTCGATCGGCTGGAACGCGTGGTTGCCTGATCCCCTCGCTATCCCCTAGGCGCGCCCCATGCCTTCCCAATCCGCTCGCTCCCCCCTGATCGCCATCTTCGCCGGCGACGGCATCGGCCCCGAGGTTGTGCGGGAAGCGCGCCGCGTGCTGGAAGCGCTCGACCTGGGCGCGCGGTTCGAGGAAGCGCCGGTGGGTGGCGCCGCCTATCGCGCGGCCGGCCATCCGCTGCCCCCCGACACGTTGGAACTGGCCAAGCGGTCGGACGCCATCCTGTTCGGTGCGGTCGGCGCCCCCGAATATGACGGCCTGGAACGCGCGCTGCGCCCGGAACAGGCGATCCTGCAACTGCGCAAGCAGCTGAACCTGTTCGCCAACCTGCGTCCCGCAAAGCTCTTCCCCGGTCTGGAGGACGCGTCCGCGCTGCGGCCGGAGATTTCGCGCCGCATCGACCTGGTCATCGTCCGCGAGCTGACCGGCGACGTGTATTTCGGCGAGCGCGGCCGGCGTCGCACCCGCACGGGCCTGCGCGAGGGGCACGACCTGATGCGCTACGACGAGACGGAAGTCGCGCGCATCGCCCGCGTCGGCTTCGAGACGGCGCGCGGTCGTACCGGCCGGCTGTTGTCGGTCGACAAGGCCAACGTGTTGGAAACCAGCCAGCTGTGGCGCGACGTGGTGAACGAGGTGGCGGCCGATTACCGCGACGTGCGGCTGCAACACATGTACGTCGACAATTGCGCCATGCAGCTGGTGCGCGACCCCGGCCAGTTCGACACCATCGTCACCGGCAATCTGTTCGGCGACATCCTGTCCGACCAGGCGTCGATGTGCGTCGGCTCGATCGGTATCCTGCCGTCGGCGGCGCTGGGCGAGGACGGGCGCGGCCTGTTCGAGCCGATCCACGGCAGCGCGCCCGACATCGCCGGCCGCGGCCTCGCCAACCCCTGCGCCGCCATCCTGTCGGCCGCGATGATGCTGCGTCACTCGCTGGGGCGTCCGGAAGCTGCCGACCGGGTCGAGGCCGCGGTCGCCGGCGCGGTGGCGGCGGGCAACCGCACCGCCGACCTGGGCGGCGACTGTTCGACGGAAGCGATGGGCGACGCGGTGCTGGCCGCGCTGTCCCGCGAGCCGCAACCCGCCTGACCCCGATGCTTGCGGGCCGGACACCTTTCCGCCAAGGCTCGCCCCCGTGAAGAGCAAGGCTGGACAGGATCGCGCGGTCACCGATCGCTGGCGCCCCGCCACCCGCGCGGTGCGCGGCGGCACCGCGCGCACCGAATATGGCGAGACGTCCGAGGCGTTGTTCCTGACCTCGGGCTACGCCTACGACAATGCGGGCGAGGTCGCGGCGCGCTTCGCGGGCGAGCGGCCGGGCATGACCTATTCCCGGCTCCAGAATCCCACCGTCGAGATGCTGGAACAGCGCATCGCCCTGATGGAGGGCGCAGAAGCGTGTCGCGCGACGGCCAGCGGCATGGCGGCGATGACGGCGGCGCTGCTGTGCCAGCTGCGTACCGGCGATCACCTGGTCGGCGGGCGCGCCGCCTTCGGCTCGTGCCGCTGGCTGACCGACACGCTGCTGCCGCGCTTCGGCATCGCCACCACGGTGGTCGACGGTCGCGATCCCCAGGCCTGGGCCGACGCGATCCGGCCCGAGACCAAGGTGTTCTTCTTCGAGACGCCGGCCAACCCCACCATGGACGTGGTCGACCTGGCCGCCGTGTGCGGGCTGGCGCGCGAGCGCGGCATCGTGACGGTGGTCGACAACGCCTTCGCCACTCCCGTGCTACAACGGCCGATGGAATGGGGCGCGGACGTGGTCGCTTATTCGGCCACCAAGATGATGGACGGCCAGGGGCGCGTGCTGGCGGGCGCGGTGTGCGGCACCGCCGACTGGATCGACAACGTGCTGCTGCCCTTCACGCGCAACACGGGGCCGACCTTGTCCGCCTTCAACGCCTGGGTGGTATTGAAGGGCCTGGAGACGCTGGAACTTCGTGCGCATCGTCAGTCCGAGAGTGCGCTGCAGGTCGGCCACTTCCTGCAGGGGCGCGTGCCCAGCGTGCTACACCCCGGCCTGCCCAGCCACCCTCAGCATGAGCTGGCCGCGAAGCAGATGGACGCGTTCGGCCCCATCTTCGCCTTCGAGACGGCCGACCGCGCCCAGGCGCACGCGCTGCTCGACGCGCTGGAACTGATCGACATCTCCAACAACATCGGCGACTCGCGGTCGTTGATGACTCACCCGGCATCGACCACCCATTCGGGCATGGCGCCCGAGGCGCGCGAGGAGATGGGTGTGTCGGAGGGGCTGCTACGCCTCAACGTCGGCCTGGAGGACCCGGCCGACCTGATCGACGACCTGTCCCAGGCGCTGGTTCGGGCGGGATTGTGAAGGCGTTCTTTCCCGCCGCCGCCACCACGGACGACGTCACCGTCCGCGTCTCGGTCAGTTACCTGCCCGAACAATCCGAGCCGGAGCGGGGCCGCTGGTTCTGGGCCTATCACGTCCGCATCGAAAACGACGGCGACCGGGCGATCCAGCTGCTGACGCGTCACTGGGTCATCACCGACGGTCGCGGCGCGCGGCACACGGTCGAGGGCGAAGGCGTGGTCGGCGAACAGCCGCTGATCCAGCCCGGCCAGGCGTTCGACTACGTGTCCGGCTGTCCGCTCGCCACGCCGTCCGGCGCGATGCAGGGCAGCTATCAGATGGTCGCAGACGACGGGGAGCGGCTCAGCGTCGCCATTCCCCGCTTCGCGTTGGCCGCGCCCGCCACCGCCGGCTGACGTGAAGCGGACGCACCTGCCCCTGAACGGTCTGCGCGTTCTGGACGCGGCCGCGCGCCACCTGAGTTTTACCCGCGCCGCCGACGAGCTGGCTGTGACGCCCGCCGCGGTGGGTCAGCAGGTGCGTGCGCTGGAGGACACGCTGGGCGTTGTGCTGTTCCGCCGCACCGCGCGGGGGCTGGAATTGACACCCGAGGCGGAAGCCGGGCTCCCCGCGCTACGCGCCGGTTTCCTGCACTTCGAGGAAGCGGTGCAATCGATGCAGGCGGGGCAGGGATCCAAGTCGCTGACGCTGGCTGCCCCGCGCGACATCGCGGCCAAATGGCTGCTGCCCCGCCTCGCCGGGTTGGCGGCGACCGACCCCGACCTGCGCGTCACCGTGTTGAGCGGGGCGGAGGAAGCCGATTTCGCACAGGCCAATCTCGACCTCGCCGTGCTGTGGGGCGAGGGGCCGGGCGAGATGGAGGGCGAGGCGCTGGAGTCGGACGGCTTCGTCACCGTGCGCGCGCCCGGCGGCGGCGCGAACGGCCCGATCGGCTGGCCTGGTGGTCCCGACGCCGAGGCCGCGGTGCGCGTCGCCGATGCCGGCCTCGCCATCGACGCCGCCGCTGCGGGCCTGGGACTGGCGACGGTGCCGCAACTGCTGGCAGCCGATGACCTGGAGGCGGGGCGGGTCGTGACGGAGGGGCCTGCGCGACCGTCGCGCCTGGGCTATTGGCTTGTGGCGCCCCTGCCCCAATGGCGCCAGGCCAAGGTGCGCGCGCTGGTCGAAGCGTTGGCCGGCTAGGAAGGGACCGTGATCCGACGCTTCGTGACGATCGCCGCCGTCGCCGCGGCCGCCCCGGCGGCGGCGCAGGACGCGGGGCCTCGTTTCTGTCCCAACCAGCCATCGCTCGAAAGCTCGGCCTGCACCACCGAGCCGGGGCGATTGCAGCTGGAGGTGACGGGTCCGGACTGGACGCTGGATCGCGACGCGGACGAGCGCGACGACCTGCTGACGCTGGGCGGTTTTCAGGCGCGGCTGGGCGTCGGTCCGTCGACCGAGGTGCAGTTGAGCTGGGTGCCCTGGGGCCGCGACCGGACGCTGGACCGCCGAACCGGGCTGCTGGACCGATCCGCGGGGGTGGGCGACGTGCGGCTGGCCGTGCGCCAGAATTTGCACAACCCGGACGGCAAGGGCTTGTCCTTCGGCCTCGAGCCCTTCGTGACGCTGCCCACCGGCGGCCGCGCGTTGGGCGATGGCGACTGGGGCGCCGGGCTGGTGCTGCCCGTCACCTACGACGTGACGGACGGCGTCACGCTGGGCGTGACGGTGGAGGGGGACGCGGCGGCGGACGAGGACCGGCGCGGCCGCCACATCGCCGGCAACATCGTGTCGGGCGTCAGTGTCGATCTGTCGTCTGCCCTCTCCGTCACCGCGGAGGCGGAGTATCTGGCCGACCGCGACCCCGCCGGCCACGAGCATCAATGGCTGCTGGCGTCGGGCGTTCAATGGCGCGTCGCACCCACCCGTGCCTTGTTCGCCGAGGCGATCCGCGGCACCAGCGGCGATGCCCCCGACTGGCGGCTGTACGCGGGCGTCGCCGCCCTTTTCTGAGTGCCTACAGGTCGCGCCCGTAGATCTGATACACCTTGTTGACGCGGCTGTTGATCGTCTCGGCGATCGATCGCATCCCCTGGTTGTCCTCCAGGATCCAGCCGATCTCGCCCCGACTGGCGCCGTAGCGTTCGACGGACGCGCGGCGGATATATTCGATCATCATGAAGGCCAACTGGCTGGCCATGCGCGACGATTGCAGGTCCTTGACCACGCCCATCAACGGCACGCGCATCGTCCGCACCTTGGGCGCGCGCAGCCACAGCAGCAGCTTGGCCCAACCGAACGGCAGCAGCGAGCCCTTCAGCGGCGCGATCGCCTCGTTGAGGTCGGGCAGCGTTATCATGAACGCTACCGGCCGTCCGTCTAGCTCGGCGATGCGGATCAGGTCGTTGAACACGATCGGCTTCAGCTTGACGCCTACGTCCTTGATCTCGGGCGGGGTCAGCGGCACGAAACCCCAGTTGTCGGACCAGGCATCGTTCAGAATGCTCAGGATGATCGCCGCTTCCTGCTCGAACCTCGACTTGTCCACCTCGCGCACGCGGATGCGGGGGTTCGCCTCACCCGACCGGATGATCCGCTGGACGATCGGGGGGAAGGGTTGGGTGATGTCGAGTTCGTAAGTCATCAGCCGCTTGACCGGCTGGTAGCCCGTAGCCTCGATCCAGCCGCGATATTCGGGGCGGGCATGACCCATCATGATGGTGGGCGGGTGATCGTAGCCCTCGACCAGCAGGCCCGGCTCCTCCCAGATCGACTGCGAGATGGGGCCCAGCGCACGGGTCAGGCCCTGTGTCCGCAGCCAGTCCTCCGCCGCCGCGATCAGCGCCGCGCCCGTCTCCGCGTCCTCCGCGTCGAACAGGCCCCATTGGCCGATGCCGGGGCCGAAGCCCCGGCCCGCGTCCATCGTCAGCGCCAGCGTGTCGACGTGGGCCGATACACGCCCTACCGGTCGCCCGTCGCGCTCGGCCAGGAACAGCTGCGCCTTGGCGTGGCTGTACCAGCCGTTCTTCTCCGGCGTGATGAGCCCCAGCGCCTCTCCCTTCAGCGGCGGCACCCAATTCGGGTCGTCGCGGTACAGGCGGAACGGCAGGTCGACGAACGCCTTGCGGTCGCGCTTGGTATGGACGGGGCGGAGGGTGATCGCGACCATGGGCTTGCCTTACGGAATGTTGCCACCTCCTAAACGGGCGGATCGATCATAGCGAGTGGCCTTTCCGTGGCGCCCCTCGCTGGCGGCGGGGGGGTGGCGGGACTATGTATGACGATATGGATCACGTCGTATCCCCCATCGCGCTGGAACGCGTCGCCCCTGCCGTTCGTATGCCGACCCATCGGATGGCCGACGACAAGGCCATGTTGCGCACCGCCGCCGAGCTGACCCGCGATCTGCTGGCGCCGCGCCCCGCCATCTATTGGGGTGACGTGATCGCGTCCGCCGCGATCGGTTACGGCGCGCTGGTGGTGGCGGTGACGGCACCGGGTGTCGGCTGGACGATGGCGGCGGCGGTCATCTCGGTACTGGGACTGTACCGGGCGATGAGCTTCATCCACGAGGTCAGCCATGTGAAGCATTCCGCGCTGCCGCGGTTTCGCACCGGCTGGAACGCTCTGGTCGGCGTGCCGATGTTGATCCCCTCCTTCATGTACGAGGGGGTGCACAACCTGCACCATGCCAAGACGCGCTACGGTACCGCAGACGATCCAGAATATCTGCCCTTGGCGCTGATGAAGCCCTGGACGTTGCCGCTGTTCGTCGTCGTGTCGGCGCTGGCGCCGGTGGCGCTTCTGTTCCGGTACGGCGTTCTGGCGCCGCTGTCGGTCGTGGTTCCCGGCCTGCGTCGCACGGTGATGGAGCGGTATTCGGCGCTGGCGATCAATCCCCAGTTCCGCCGCCGCGCGCCAGAGGGCGAGGCGCTGGCCTATTGGAACCGCGTCGAGGCCGCCGCGGCTGCCTGGGCGATCACCGTCGTGGCGATGGTCACGACCGGCACGATCCCGCTGCGCGCTTTCGCGATCGCCATGGGTATCGCATCCGCGGTAGCGGTGCTGAACCAGGTTCGCACGCTGGTCGCGCATCTATGGGAAAACGAGGGCGAGCCGATGAGTGTCACCGCTCAGTATCTCGACAGCGTCAACGTACCGCCGCCGACGCTGCTGCCCGCGCTCTGGGCACCGGTGGGTCTGCGCTACCACGCGTTGCATCATCTGCTGCCTGGCCTGCCCTATCATTCGCTGGGCGAGGCGCATCGACGGATTGAGGCGGCGCTGGAGCCGGGCTCGGTCTATTACAAAGCCAGCTATGCCGGTCTGCCGGGGCTGGTGGGCCGCATCGCCCGCAGTACGATGCGGACAGGTCGCTGATCTATTCCTCGGTGCGGATCAGGACGGCTTCACCGATTAGGAAGAATAGCAGAAACGGCGCCCAGGCGGCCAGCACGGGCGGGTAGGCGCCGAGATTGCCCATCGCCAAGGCGAAATTGTCCGCGACGAAATAGGCGAAGCCCAGCCCCACGCCGATCACCGCGCGTACGAACAGCTGGCCCGACCGCGCGATGCCGAACGCCGCCACCGCGCCCAGCAACGGCATCAGGATCGCCGACAGCGGCCCCGACAATTTGTGCCATAGCGTGCTTTCCAGCGACGTCGTCGGCCGGCCCGACTCCTTCAGGTCGGCGATGGCGCTGCGCAGGCCGGAAAAGGACAGGCCGTCCGGGTTGACGTTGGACAAGGTGAACTGGTCCGGGCGCACGCCCTGGCCGACCAGCAAAGATGGCGTCTGCGTGACCTTGCCCGTCCCCACGTCGAAGCGGCGGGCGGGGCCGATCCGCCACCCGCCCCCCTGGCGCACGCCCTCGGGCGCGGAGACGATGAAGCGCAGATTGCCGCCCTGGCGGTCGTAGAGCGTGACGCCGCGCAGCCGCGTGGCGTCGCCGCGCCCGCTGGTCCGGTCCGCCTCGATCAGGTCGTCGCCGTCACGGACCCAGACGTTGGTGCGTACCCCGCGGTCGATTGGCAGCGGGCCGTAATCGACCGCCTGCCATTGGTCGAGCGTCGCGGTGGCGCGCGACACCACCCGCTCGTTGAACACGAACGACAGCGCGGCCACGCCCAGCGACGCCACCAGCAACGGCGCCAGCACCTGATGCGCCGACAGCCCGGCCGCCTTGAGCGCGATCACCTCCGAATTCTGGTTCATGGTGATGAGCGTCAGGATGGTACCCAGCAGCACGGAGAAGGGCAGCACGAAGGCGATGATCTGCGGGCTGCGCAGCGTCACGTACTGCCAGATCTGCGCCTGGCCGTTGCCGGGATGTCCCAATATGTCACCCGTCTGCGACAACAGGTCCAGGGTCTGAAGGATCAGCACGAACGTTGCCACGATCGCGAAGGTGCGCACCAGGAACAGTCGCGCCATGTAACGCGCCACGGTGGCGGACGGGAACATACGCGCGATCACGCGACCGCCCCCGACTTGGCGCCGGTGCCCGGCCGCCGCCGTCCCGGCAGGTAGCGCACGATCCCCTGGCCGATGCGCGCGAAGAAGCGTTCCAACGCCCCGATCGGTTGCCCGCCGGGCACGTAGGCGATGGTATAGTACATCCAGATCACCAGCGCCGCGAACAGCACGAACGGTATCCAAAGCGCCAGCAGTGGATTGAACCGCCCCAGCTCGCCGATCGATGCCGCATATTCGTTGACCTTATGATAGGTCACGATCATCACGATCGACAGGAATACGCCGAATGCGGCGGTGGACCGCTTGGGCGGGACCCCTAGGGCTACTGCCAGCATCGGCAGAAGGAACATGGTCGCCACCTCAACCAGCCGGAAATGGAATTCCGATCGGCTGGAATCGCGCTGCTGCTCGGTGGCCGCGTCCTGGCCGTTCCGGGCCAGCTCGGGCAGCGTGTATTCGAGGTTGCGCCCCCCGCGCTGGCGGAAGCTCTCGAAGCGTGGAAGGTTGATCGGCAGGTCGTGGCTGGTGAAGGTCAGGACGCGCGGCGTCGGAAAGTTCGCGCGATTGTGAACCAGCGTGCCATCGCGCAGGCGGAAAACAATGACGTTGGGATCGTCCGTGGCCAGGAACTGACCCGACGCGGCGGTGACGCCGATCCAGTCGCCGCCCTTGGATCGCGCCTGGACGAAGATGCCGCGGAGGTCGCGACCCTTCTGGCGGCTCTGCTCGATGCGCAGCGTCATGCGGTCGCCCAGGTGGGTAAACTCGCCGACCTTGATCGACGCGCCCAGCGCCCCGGTCCGCAGTTCAAAGCGTAGTTGCTCGTAGGCGTAGCGCGCTTGGGGCTGGATATAGCCGACGATGGCGATGTTGAGCGCCGCCAGCCCGACTGCGTACATATAGGGCACACGCAGCAGCCGGCCGTAGCTGATGCCCACCCCGCGCATCACGTCCAGTTCCGAGGACGTCGCCAGCCGCCGGAACGCCAGCAGCACGCCCAACATCAGTCCGATGGGAATGCCGAGCCCCAGATATTCGGGCAGCAGGTTGGCCAGCATCCGCCACACCACGCTGACCGGCCCGCCCTGCGTCGCCACGAAGTCGAACAACCGGCGGATGCGGTCCAGCACGAGCAGCATCGACGCGATGGCCAGCGTCGAGAACAGCGGCACCGCGATCAGCCGGGCCATGTAACGGTCAAGGGAAGTCATGCTCGGGGGTCGGCTATACGCGCGGGCACCGGGCGGGGGCCAACGGTTTCTGCTGGCATCAGGCCGCGACGGGCAACGGGCCGGAACCGCGTGCCACCGCGGCCGCCACCGCCAGATCCAGCCCGGCCAGCGTATAAGGCTTGCGCAGCACCGGGCGTCCGCCGAAGTCGGCGCCGGCCGCCTCGCCGGCATAGCCGGTGACGAACAGCACCGGCAGGTCGGGGCGCCGGGCGGCCAGCACCGCGACCAGTTCAGGCCCCGTCTGGCGAGGCATCAGCACGTCCGTCACGACCAGGTCGATGGGGGTATTCGCTTCCAGCGCGGCCGGTGCCGCCAGCGGGTCGCCGCAGCCGACCGCCTCGTAGCCGAGCTCCTCCAACGCGCCGACGGTGGCCGCCAGCACGCGCGGATCGTCTTCCACTACCAGAACGCGAAGCGACGACGGGGCAGCATCGTCGAGGGGCAGGGCAGAAGGCATCGACGCCGTTTTCGTCGCCGCCCCGCGATGGCGCGGCAGGTACAGGGTCACGGTGGTGCCGCGGTCCGGCACGGTGTCGATGTCCACCTCGCCGCCCAGCTGGCCGACGAAGCCGAACACCTGGCTCATTCCCAGGCCAGTGCCGCGGCCGACGGGTTTCGTGGTGAAGAACGGCTCGAACACGCGTTCGGCCACCTCGGCGGACATGCCGCAGCCCGTGTCGGTGACCGACAGTGCGACGTAATCGCCGGGCGGACACCGCCCAACCTGCCCCGCCGCCAGCGACATCGCATCCACCCGCACCGTCAGTTCGCCGCGGCCGTCCATCGCGTCGCGGCCGTTGACCGCCAGATTCAGGAGTGCGTTCTCCAGCTGGACACGATCGGCGTGGATGCGCCAGCCGGCCCCGCGGTCGAGCACGCGGGTGGTGACGCCGTCGTCCAGCGCCCGATCCATCAATTCGGACATGCCCGTCACCAGCGCTCCGGGCTCGATCACTTCGGCCTGATGCGCCTCTTCGCGGCTGAAAGCGAGCAGCCGCCGCGTGAGGGCGGCGGCACGGTTGGCTCCCTCTGCGGCGGCGCCCAGGTGACGGCGGAGCGCCGCGGGATCGTGCGTGTTGCGTTGCGCCAGTTCCAGCCCGCCGAGTACGACCGCCAGCATGTTGTTGAAGTCGTGCGCGATGCCGCCCGTCAACTGGCCCACCGCGTCCATCTTCTGCGCCTGGCGCAGCTTCGCTTCCTGGCGGCGGAGTTCGTCCGTCGCGCGTCCCACCGCGGCCGCCAGTTCGCCCGCGCGCGCTTCGGCGGCGTCCGCCTCGGCCCGCGCGGCCGCGCGGTCGGCGAGCGCGCGCACGGTCAGCACGCCCAACAATATCGAGCCGAGCACGATGGCGACGCCGAATACCGATACGACGCGAGCGATCCGCTGTGCCCGCGCCTCCGCACCGCGCGCGAGTGAAATGCGGTTCGTCAAAAGATGGCGTTCGGAGGCGATCACCTTGGCCAAGCTGGCGTCGATGTCGTCCAACGACGATCCGTTGCGCGCCTGATAGAAACGGGCCAGCGCCTGTGCATTCCTGCCGTAGGTGGTCGACAGCGCGATCAGCGACAGTTCCTCGCCGCGGCGGTAATAGGCGCGGCGCAGCGCATTCACCGTCCACTGCTGGTCGGACCCATCGTCGATCAGTCGGTCCAGCCGTTCCAGCCGCACGCCGGCCGAGCGCCATTGGTCGAAATACTGCCGCCCCAGACGTTTGTCGCCCGAGATGACGTAGCGGCCCAGCGACGCCTCCGACCGCGCGATCGTCCCTGCCACCATCCGCGTCAGCAGCATCACATCGTAACTGTGCGTCTGGGCCCGGGCCGCGCGCTCGTTCTGCCGATTGGCCTCGCCCAGTGAGAGCACCAGCGCCGCCACGGTGCCCGCCCCCAAGATCGCCATGGCGACCAGCGTCCATGTCCGCCACCGCGGACTATCCCCGGAGGGCATTGCCCTGTCCCCGTCCACCCATGAAGTCCTAGCCGATGGGCGGTCGGGGTAAAAGGCGTGTTAACGCATATTCAGCCCGGCAGCGCGCCAGCGACCCGCGCGGCGGCGGCGAAGCGTTGAATCACCACGTCGATCTGTTCGTCGCGATGCTCCGCACATAACGAACAACGCAGCAGGAACGTGCCCGCCGGCGTCGCGGGCGGCCGGGCCATGTTGACGTAGACGCCCGATTCGAGGAGCGCCTGCCACATCGTCACCGCCTGGATCTGATCGTCGAGGATCACTGCGACGATGGCCGATTCCGCGCGCTCGGTGCCGAGCTTCAGGCCCAGGTCGGTCAGCCCTGTGTGCAGGCGACGCGCGTTGCTCCACAGCCGCTCGCGCTTGGTCCGGGCCACGGCCAGCTTGTTGATCGAGGCGGCCGCCGTCGCCACCACCGAGGGGGGCAGCGAGGCGGTGAAGATGTATGGCCGGCACGCCAGGCGCAGCGCCTCGAACTTCGGGTGCGACGACACGCAGAAGCCGCCTACGGTGCCGACCGACTTGGAAAAGGTGCCGATGACGAAGTCGACCTGTCCTTCCAGCCCCTGTTCCTCGTACACGCCGCGGCCGTTGGGACCGTAGAAGCCCATCGAGTGCGCCTCGTCGACCAACACCATCGCGTTGTGCTTCTTGGCTACCGCGACCATCTCCGCCAGCGGGGCCACGTCGCCCAGCATCGAGTAGACGCCTTCCAGCACCACCAGCTTGCCGGGCGCGGGCGGCAGCCGGCCGAGGCGCCGGTCGAGGTCGGCGACCGAGTTGTGGCGAAAGCGGACCACCTCCGCGTCACCCATCTTACAGCCGTCGTAGATGGAGGCGTGGCTGTCGGCGTCGAGGATGACGTACTCGCCGCGCCCCGCGATCGTCGAGATCACGCCCAGGTTCGCCTGATAGCCGGTCGAGAACACGATGGCGCCGGGCATGTCGTAGAAGGCGCGCAACGCGTCCTCCGCCGCCACGTGATCGCGGAACGTGCCGTTCAGCATCCGCGACCCGTTGGTGCCCGACCCGAAGTCGCGCAGCGCCGCCTGGCCCGCGGCCAGCACGTCCGCGTCGAACGTCATGCCCATGTAGTTGTATGTGCCGAGCAGGATCGTCTCGCGCCCGCGTATCACCGCCTCGGTGGGTGAGCGCACCTGTTCCATCACGATCGCGAATGGATCGGCGACGCCCGTCGCCAGCAGCGCCTCACGCTCGGCGATCAGGGGATCGAACTTGGAGAACAGGTCGCGCCCGGGTTCGTTGACGGGCGGTTCGACGGGCAGCGCCTCTGGCTGGAGGCCGGTCTCGGTCATTGCTCGGCCTTCAGCTTCGTCACCGCGTCGGCGAGCTGGCCCACCGTCTCGATCTCCGCCTGCATGTTCATGGTGATGACGATGTCGAACCGATCCTCGACCGCGGCCACGAAGTCCATCACGGTCAGGCTGTCCCATTCCAGGTCGTTCTGAAAACCGGTCGCCTCGGTGACGGGGACGTTCTTGTTGTTGAAGGGCTCGATCTCCTGGACGACGGCGTCCAGCACCTCTGCGCGGTCGGGCATCAACGGCTCCTGCCGCGGGAATGCGGCGATGACCCGCGCTGCTATAGCAGCGCGCGGGCGCGATACCACCGGGCCGTGTCCGCGAACCCCGCCTCCTGCGGGATCGCCGCCCGCCACAGGTCGGGGGAAGGCGCCAGCGCGGGATTGCTGACCCAGTCGGGGTGGAGCAGATAGCCGACCCGATCGGCGGTCAGCTTGGCGCGGGACCCGCGTAGTCGCCGATCGAGAACCGCGCCGGTGCGCAGCAACGCAGCGGGAAGGGGCAGGGGAAGCACGCGATGCCCGACCGCGCGCCCGATCGCGCGCGCCATGTCTGGATGCGAGAGCGGGCGGCCGTCGTCGGGCTCCATCGTATCGGCCTGCCCCCGCTCCCCCGCCAGCCGCAGCAGCAGCTGCGCCAAGTCCGCGACGTGCAGGTACGATGCGCGGCCCGCGGGGGGCAGCGGGACGATCCGCGCGCGGGCGGCTGCGCGAAACACTTCCAGCAGTTCGAGATCGCCGGGGCCGTAGACGGCGGGGGGACGAACGATCGTCCAGTCCGCCGCCGAGCCGCGCACCGCGTCCTCCGCCCCGGCCTTGGACCAGCCATAGTCCGACAGGCCGGGCTCGCGCGCGGCCAGCGACGAGACGTGGACCAGCCGCCGGCCGGGACCGATCGCGGCCAGCAGGTTGGCGGTGCCGGTGACGTTGGCCCGCTCGAAGCCCGCGCGGTCGGCGGCGTTGACCGCAGCGGCGACGTGGACGACCCCGTCCACCCCCGCGACCAATCGCTCGAGTGCCGCCGCGTCGTCCAGGTCGCCGATCACCCATTCGACGGCCGGCCGATCGGCCTGGCGACGGCGGGCGAGCGCGCGGACGGCGTGGCCCGCCCCGACGGCTCGATCCAGCAGTTGACCGCCGACGAAGCCGGTGGCGCCGGTCAGGGCGAGGATCACAACAGCGCCAACCGGTCGCGATGTACCAGCGCGGAGCGGGGGACGTGACCCAGCAGTACCGCATGCTCCTCGTTGCGGCGGCCCAGCAGCCGGCGAGCGTCGGCGGCGTCGTATTCGGACAGGCCGCGCGCGACGGGGCCGGCGGGGCCGCTGACCACCACCAGGTCGCCGCGGCGGAACGTGCCCTCCACGTCGGTGGCACCCGCTGCCAGCAGACTGGCTCCGCCGCGCAGCGCCGCCGCCGCGCCCGCATCCACCGCGATGCCGCCCGCCGCGGTCAGCCCGCCCGCCAGCCAGGCCCGCCGTCGCGTCGCCGGCTCCGCCGCGTCGAACAGCGTGTGGCGCGCGTCGTCGGTCAGCGGCGAGCCCGCGCGCCCCGACGCCACCGCCAGCCGCGCGCCAGCGGCGTTGGCCAGCCGCGCGGCGGCGACCTTGGACGCCATGCCGCCCGTGCCCATGCCCGACGCCGATCCGCCGCCGGCCATCGCCTCCACTTGCGCGTCGATCCGTCCGACGCGGGGCAGGTGAACGGCGCCCGGCAGCGCGGGATCGCGGTCGTACAGGCCGTCCACGTCGCTGAGCAGCAGGACCGCGTCGGCGGCCGCCGCGGCGGCCACGCGCGCGGCCAGCCGGTCGTTGTCGCCGAAACGTATCTCCTCGGTCGCGACGCTATCGTTTTCGTTGACGACGGGCACGACATCCAGGCCTAGCAGCCGGTCGAGCGTGGCAGCGGCGTTGAGGTAGCGCCGCCGGTCTTCCAGGTCGCCCAACGTCACCAGCACCTGCGCTGCGGTCAGATCGTGCGCCGCCAGCGCCGCCCCCCAGGCGGCGGCCAGCACGGGCTGGCCCACTGCGGCCGCGGCCTGCGCGTCCTCCAGGCAGGCGCGGCCGCCGCGGGACAGGCCCAGCCGGCGCGCGCCCAGCGCGATCGCCCCCGACGACACCAGCACGACGCCTTGTCCGGCCGCGACGCGCGCCGCGACGCCCTGGGCCAGGTCGCGCATCCACGCCTCCCGCGCGCGACCGTCGGCCTCGACGAGCAACGCCGAGCCGATCTTGACCACCAATCGGTGGGTGGAAGCAGGGGGAAAGATCACGGCCGGCGCGGGTCAGTCGCGGGCGAAGAGGTCCGCGTGCGCGATCCGGGCGCCGACCGCGGGCAGGGACACGTCGTGCGGTTCGGTATAGGTCACGTCCGACCAGCCGGTAGGGCCGGTGCGCTGCACCACGCGCACCCGCTCGGTCGCGATGTCGACGAACACGATCGTGTCGACGCTGGGCAGCTCGCGATATTCCTCCAGCTTGACGCGCAGGTCGGTGCGCGCGGTGCCGGCGGACAGCACCTCGAAGACCACGCGGGGATCGTCGAACGCCTTGGCGTCGTCGTTATCGGCACCGTCGCGGCCGCAATAGACGCTGACGTCGGGATAGCGGACAGAGCCCGCGCGCGTGCGAACCGCCATGTCGGAATTATACGGTTTGTAACCGCTGCCGCGTAATTGGGGTCCGAGCGCGAGAACGATGTTGGTCTGCACCTCGGAATGACGCGCCGTGCCGCCCGCCATCATGCGGATCACGCCGTTGTCCAGTTCGGCTCGCCGGTCGCCGAAGTCGATGTCGAGAAAATCCTCGGCGGTCAGCAGCGGATAGTCGGGGGCGGTGGCCATGGCCGGCGGCATATCATGTCCGGGCCCGCGCGTCAGTCCTCCGCGAAAACCTCGTCATGGGGTATGTGCAGGTCCAGTGCCGGGACGGGAATGCCGCGGGTGCCGGAGAAGATGGCATCCAGCCAACCCTGTTCGACGCGTTCCACGGTGCGGCACAGCCGATTGACCGGGTCGACGAAGGCGACGGTACGCACGGACGGGATCGCCTTGTGTTCCTCAAGCTTGGCGTATTCCTCCAGCTTGGTGCCCTGGTCCGAGGTCTGGGTGCCGGCCGACAGCACCTCCACGATCAGCGTCGGCTGGCCCAGCGCCGTGGCCGCCTCGCCGTCCTGGCGCGCGGCCTCGCCGCAATAGACGGCCACGTCGGGATAGCGGACCTGCGTCTCGCTGATGCGCAGCGCCATGTCGGGGCCGTGCGGCCGGCATCCGCTGCCGCGCAGACGCGTGCGTAGCCAGCTGAGGACGTTGCCCTGCACCAGCGAATGCGCCTTGGTGCCGCCCGCCATCATCACGATCACGCCGTCGTCCAGCTCGAACCGGC
>Ga0325401_1000242_pt1 | contig 36365 bp, 30 predicted proteins | sample PopdelMetagenome_FD_205666 | JGI IMG/M metagenome (GOLD analysis project Ga0325401, IMG submission 205666) | Populus deltoides microbial communities from Bellville, Georgia, United States - Xylem-PdKOR-R2 | ecosystem: Host-associated > Plants > Phyllosphere > Stem > Wood/Secondary xylem | place...
TTAAGAAAGAGTGAGGAGTAGACGGCAATGAATTCTCCAGCTTCTATGTCGAAGGACTCTTTCTTCAGATCATTTATGTTGAGAACCATAACTAGATTGAATGAAAAGGGTAAGTTCACAGTTTCGGCAAACTGTGCCAGCCTCTTACCAGTCTCCTGAATTTTACTCATTGATGTTGTCCCAAAAGCAGTTATCTTAAGTAGTTCAATGGGACAATCATTCCGAGCCGCAAGAGCCTGCATCAATGCTATCCATTGCACCCCAGAATCAATCTTTAGATCAATGACATGAAGCCTTTTTGCATCGGCTGCGCTTTCCACAATAGCTTGGATTCCGGTTAATTGTGCAATCTGACAAAAGGGCATTCTTTGGTGACATTCAAGAATGGCAGGGCTCAAGCTCACCATTGCCTCTTCCACATTTGATGAAATAGTAAACAATCCTCTGGGTGTTATTTTTCCAGTTTCTCGATCTATTCTCTCTCGAAGTGCTCCAGTGAAATAGTAAACGATCCTTTGAACTGGATTCCCTGTAGCAGAAGACATTTGATCACACATACTGAGCATTTCACTCTCGTGATCAAATTGCTGTTGGCCAACCTTCTCGGCTGCGGCTATAAGAAATTGAATGAGTTCCACGTATTTCACACCGTCACTGGTGAGAACAAAAGGAGCACAACCAAAAGACAAGCTGGAGAGATCGTCAGATCTTTGGAGATGGTATTCGAGAGAAGTTTCTGTTGCGACCTTTATGATTTCTTCTGTTGATAATACCAGGACATCAGCGCTGTTGCGTTCTATGATATTGCTTGGTTCTTCCAATTTTTCCTTGTTTAGATGCTTCACTCGTTTTTCATACTGTTTCAGGACTTGAAATGCTTCTAAAGAGAATGAAGCTTGATTGTCCTTCCCTTCCCCTAGGCTTTGAGGTTTCAGATGGGATTTTCCCTTGGTTTCAAGTCCTGGACAATGAAAACCCATGTCTCCTTCCTGTTCTTCTTAAGAAAAGGTCCGTTTCTTGCTAGACTATGTGCTAGATTTCCTTGAAATTGAATCTCAGGGCCAGAAAAATGCCATTTACAATCACAAAATGGAAACTGGTCTGCTGCTTTCCCTCTTATATCATAAACTAGATTGATTAAGTAGCCTAGGCACCATGTTTTATGGACGGATGATCGACATCAAATGTTTTGTTCCTATTCCAAAGTGAATGGAGATAACAACAACTTTGATATTGACATGTCGATTTCATCCATACTGCCAGCTAATTTGTCTTGTGAGGTGAAAACAGAAACGGGTGATTGTTTCTAAAACTCTTAAAGAGACTGAAAATGTATCTGCATCCAAACAGCAGGAAAAGACAAAAAAGCAGAGGGGAAATTTTAAGTTTAAACTTAAATTTTCTCCGTAGAAGTCCAGGCTTCAGCAATTGAAACAAATATGAATATAGAACACAGTGAAACCAGCAAGAAATATGATATTGCTTTACAGCAGACACAAACCAACCAAGGGAGAAAGAAAACGTACAGCAGACATAAAAAAATAACATAGACTATCAACACGATACAAAACAGCCTTCCAACGCAAAGCAAAAACCACGTGATGCGGAACAAAAAAAGATTTGAAGCCTAATGAAAAAGAAAAGAAAAGGCCAAAGAAAGAGAAGAAAAAGGCAGAGAAAAAAAAGAACGCAGGTTGGAAAAGTCTACAACCCTGCAATTTTTGTTCAATTTATCAAAACTTCCCTTAATGTCAAGAAAATTACATATAAAAAATAAAACTCTAGCCTTTGCTTCCCCCCTGATTTCAATGAAATCTGAGAGAAGCATATCAACTTCAGGGTCAGAGCTAAGAGATTTACTTTTTACGATGAATGGAACACATTGAGGAGTTCGACGATGATGGGTTAGCACACTCTCTGTTTGGTATGTCCTCAACACTTGGGACAGATGTTGATAAATAAACTTCATGCCGCTCAGCATGAGGAGATGATGGATGAGATTCAACTTCAATAGATCCTTGAAAATCGTTCTGCTCAGCTGCTATACCAGCCTCAACTTCCTCCCTAATTCAGAAAACCACACTGTCGAAATTATCTCAATTGTTCTGCTTATTGAGATCAACACCTTCACTTCCTACATCAGAGTCTGTTGATTGTGGCGACAAGGATTTCCTAGCTAAAACTTTGTTTTTGGAAAACCAATTGTCAAGCATCTTATCTCAAGTCTCTTCCCTAACACTTACTTTATGAACCTCTCCATTAACACTGATCGTTATAGCCTGCTCTATGAAATCATGATCACAAGTAGTGATAAGAACTCTGCTCACATCAACTATTCAAATCTAATTAATGTCCGCGGCAACTGAGTGATACTTGTCAAAAAGCATCCAACCTGCAATGTATAATATTAATATTAAATCATAATTTACAAGAAGCAGAATGATATTTGCATATCAAGATAATTCCATACTGCAGACTATTAGAGTATCCCCTCTAGGAGTTAGCTTAATTCAATAGGTTTTTATATACTTGCTCAACTTTCAGTATTTTATTTTGCAAACTGATTCAATTAACAGCTTAGCAGGGAAAGCTTTTAAAATTACCATGTAAAAAGTGATCTTTGATGAAGCTGAGGCTCGTATTGCTGTAGAAGAAAAGTTTCTGGAGCCATGTTCTGAAAACATGTGGTGCTTAAAGCCATGGCATACTGCTAGCAGGAACATCTCAACTGGAGCATGTCAAATACTTATTTTTTCAGTTTTCTATCTGATAATTGTTAGGAGTAGCTGATTCCTTTTTTCAAAGTTTTGAATTCTTCATACAGATATCCATGCCACAAGGAAATAATGGAAAACTACCATTACAAATTCTTAAAAATTACGGTTGGTTCTGCTCCAATAATTATTAAACATTTGGTGAAGAGCTTAAAAGTTTAAAACAGCAATTAATAACTAGAAATTCATGGTAAATGATCTCTGGTAGGCATTGACATGGCTACTGTGTAGGAAATTCACATCCCTCACTCCTTTGATTTCTTGTCAAGCAAACTTCCAAACAGAAAGACAATGGATTGGTGTACCCTTCCACCCAATAATTAGGCTTTTTCCATCCATATTAAGTGTACAAGCCTTCCCACAATCTAATTTCTTGGCCATGATGTTTGCTTGGCATGTAGATGACATGCTCATTTCTGCCTCTACCATCTCAAAACGCGCAAAGCATGCCCTCCATACATCGATCTTCACATTCCGAATATTCCTCTCCTCTCCCTCTGCGACCAAGATTTTCCTTATTCCCTCACCAAAGTAAATTGATTCCGAAATCACCCTGTTTGGATCATCCCGTTCCATACAAGTGTCGAGGCAATCAAAAAATGCACTGAGGTAGAAAAGTGTTTCAACAAAACGGTCTACAAAAACTGGGGAGTTGTGATTTGCCTCAACTTCAATGATAACCATTACACGTGGATTGATGTTTCTGATCACTTTCATTAAGGAATCCAACCGGTTTGGAGATGCAATTAGGCTTGCTAGGTAAAATTCAGAAAATACAGCCACTGTTTCTTCATCATCCAGCTGAAAGTGATCTTTTCTGAGATCCAGTATGTCTGATACCATAACCACATTAAACGAACAGGGCAGGTTCATGGTCTGAGCAAAACTTAACAACCTCTTGCCTGTATCCTCGATCAACTGCTTTGAGATAGTCCCAATGGCAGTTATCTTGAGAAGTTCAAGGGACCATGCTTCTTGAGACACCAAAGCTTGCATGAAAATTGTCCATTGCAGTCCACTCCTGATTTCAAGATCAATTATGTGAATCCTCTTTGACTCGATCGTATTTTCCACAATGGCTTGAATTCCAGCGAAGTGTGAAACCTGGTTGAATGGATTTTGTTTGTAAAATGCCATGTTGCTGAGACTTGGAGTCATAAATGCCTCGTATATATTGAATGACTGCTCCTTTGACGTGGATCTTCTTGTTTCTTGATTAATTCTCTCTCGAAGAGCTCTAGAAAAATAGTAAACTAGTCGTTGAACTGGATTCCCAGTGTTGGAAGACAAGAAATCACATAGGTCCAGCAGTCTGCTTGCACTGTTGAATTGTTGATTGCTTAATTTCTCAGCAGAAGAAAAGAGAAGTTCGGCAAGTTCCATATTTTTGGCCTCGCTAGCAGAAAGGCTAGAGAAAGAAAGATCAAATGGATGGTTGAAGTGAACATCGGTATTGGAAGACTGGATAAACCGTGCTCCAGCTATCTTCATGATTTCTTCAGTTGACAATTCTTGCTTTTTGACCTTCGGGGTTGATGGATCAATATTCGGCTCAATTCGTCTTTCTATATCGTTCAAACGTTTGAGGCCATTTCCATACTTTTGTAACAGCTGAAGTGAAGCTAATGAAAATGGGAGTTGCTTTTCCTTATTGTGTTCAAGAAGATCTCCAATTCCACTTTCAATTCCTCTTAACTTTGAGATTTCCTCCAAACATGTTTCAAGCGGTGGAGACATGAATGAACTTTGGGGATCATTGCTCCATGACTGTCCCAATACTTCATCAGCTCCAAAGAGACGAATTTCTTGTGTTTTCTCTCCTTCCTTACTATCAAAGCTTTTATGCGTTGAATTAAACGCATCTTGGACTTCACCAAAATTGGATTCCTCAAGAAAGAAACTTTCATTTGCCATCTCAAATTGGAAAGGAGCTCACAGTTTTCTTTCTCATAAGGAATCCTAGTTTTTTTATATGTAGATAAAATCAAAGGTACTATAATTGGACTGGAAGACATGAGGTTTCCTTTGGCTTTATAATATCCTCTCGGTGAGTGGACGTTTCCTATATTGTATTATACTCTAATACGTGACATATGTTGTTTCATGCTAAAGTCATCAAGAACAGTCAGTTTGACATTGATGTAATCAAGGCAGCTTGCACTACAGATGGCAAGTATGTGGTAACTTGCAGCCAAATATTTTAAAGAAATATCGGTTGTAACGAGACTGGCAGAATGGACTGAAACTGAACAACATAATTCAAGCTGACATCATACTCAGAATCTTGCGAACAATATTCCCTGAAAGATTCATCAAGAAAGCACAAAAAGTAAACAACATAAGCATAAAACAGATAGATGTTAATTACAAGAACTAAAAGCAAAACCAATAATGTTTGGAGGCTCAATCAGGCCGTTCCAATATCATACTTTAAGTACTCACCAGTTACTTGGTTACCAAATCTCATTGGATCTTTGGGATTTCAGCCAAGAATTATCAAAAAGAACTTGCTTTTTATTTCAGCCAATAATGATAAATTGATTTATTTTCCTTATTTGATATGATATTTATTTCTGAATAATTTTATTTTATTGTCGCTATGCCCTGATTTTTCCAACATACTTCATCAACATTTACCAGCCCAGAACTGGAAAGTTGTGGCCACTTTTATTCTGGAAGATGTGTGGAACAGTGCTATTTGTGCTTGCATTTTTATCCAAGTTTAAAGCACTATGTATTAACCCAAACCCGAGTAAATTTCTTCAAATTGCATTGCAGTCAACCTTTACCTTAAAGAATTACTTGCAAGAAATTATAAAACAAAGAAAGAAAGGGCATGAAAAGCAGATCAACTTGAACAAAATTCTTAAAAATGAAACAACCATTGACTTTGAGCAATTGCATAGTTAACAAATCACAATTTTCAGTCTTAGAGAATAATATAAATAATATCTTGAAGTCTCACTTAATGGTTTAAGTTTTCGGATTGAGATGATTCTTTCATATGGTATCAGAGTCTTGATAACCAAACAACACGAATTTGAATCTCACCACTCTAATTTTCTTTTCTAATTAAAAAAGTGTGATATAAATCATATCTTAGAGCTACTGTACAATGAATTCATATCTAAAACTCCTTCGACTCCTTTTCAAACAAACAATGAATTGGTGTACCCTTGCACCCAATAATTAGGCTCTTCCCATCCAAATTAATTAGCCATTAGGTTTGCTTGGAGCATAGATGACATGCTCATTCCTGTCTCTACTATCCAAAAACGTGGAAAGAATGCTCTCCAGACATCAATGTTCATGTTCTGAATGTTCCTTTCCTCTCCCTCTGCATGCGACCATAATTTTTTTAATTCCCTCACCGAAGAATATTGATTCTGTAAGCATCCTGTTTGTATCATCTCGTTCCATACAACTTACAAGGCAATCAAAATATGCTCTGCGGTTGAAAATTGTTTTAAAAAACCGGTGAGTTGTGATCTGCCTCAACTTCAATGATCACAATTACACGTGGATTGATGTTTCTGATCACTTTTTAATGTGCAAGGAATATACTATCAGAAAAAAATTACTTTCTAGGTATTTCCCACCAAAAGCTTCTTCTTCTTATGGTATCCAGCCGGTTTGGCGAGGCAATTAGGCTTGCTAGGTAAAATTCAGAAAATACAGCCACTGTTTCTTCATCATCCAGCTGAAAGCGATATTCTCTGAGATCCAGAATGTCTGATACCATAACCACATTAAAAGAAAGGGCAGGGTCATGGTCTGAGCAAAACTCATTAACCTCTTACCTGCATCCTCCATTAACTGCTTTGAAGTAGTCCGAACAGGAGTTATCTTGAGCAGTTCAATGGGCCATTCATCTCGAGACACCAGAGCTTGCATGAAGATTGTTTACTGCAGTCCACTCCGGATTTCAAGATGAATTATGTGAATTCTCTTTGCCACGCCCACATTTCTACAATGGCTTGGATTCCGTCCAAGTGTAAAACTCGGGAGAAGGAATTTTGTTTGTAAAATTCCATGATGCGGAGGCTTGGAGACATCATTGCCTCACAGATATTGAATGACTGCTCTTTTCTGAAGCCTTTTGAAGTGGCTAATCTTCCAGTTTCTTTATTCGTTCTTTCCCGAAGAGCTCCAGAAAAATAGCAAACTAATCTTTGAACTGAATTTCCAGTATTGGAAGACAAGTAATCACATAAATCCAGCAATCTGCTTGCACTGTCAAATTATTGATTGCCTACTTTCTCAGCAGAAGCCAGAAGAGGTTCAGCAAGCTACGTACACATTTTTAGCTTCGTCAGCAGAAAGGATGAATGATGTCAGCATCGACAGTTTCGTAAGACTGGATAAACTTTGCTTCAGCTATCCTAATGATTTCTTCAGTTGACAATTCTCGCATGACTATCTCAGTGGACGATTCATCATTGCTTGGCTCAATTTTTCTTTCGCTGTTTAATCGCTTGAGACTGCGGGCTTGATTTGGTAACAGTAAAAGTGAAGCTGATGAGAATTGGAGTTGCTTTTCCTTCTCGGGTTCAATTAGGTCTCTTTGTTAGGTGAGTTTCTTCTGTTTTCGAACACACCTTCTTGACTAAAAACCTTTGAATTTAAAAATTATTTAAAAATTAATTTTAATCAAAAGAGGGAACTAGAGCGTATAGTGTTTTGAACGAGGAACCTATTCAATGTTTGGTCAAACTTAAATTTATATTATTATCAGCTCTACGGAAATGAATTTCATCTCCTCTGTTCTCTCCTTCCTTGCTCTCAAACTTGTATGTGTTGAACTGAAATCACCTTGAACTCCACGGAAATAGCTAAAACATCAAATACAGCCAGTTTGGTGTTGATGGGATCGAAGGCTGCTTGCATCATTGCACGCAGAAACTTGAAAGCTTGATATATATAACTGTTGAAAGTTAATACACTTCTCAAGATATTTCTAGGATAATGGAGGAAGCACGCAGAAGACTTAAAGGCTAAGTGTGAGGAATGATTCCTCTAAAGAAGAAACTAAATCATGTTTTGAATAATATTCTAGAATTGTCTACCACAAGTCGGTTGGCTAGCGATGAAAAATGTATAGAACGTGTATGTTGGCTTAAATAGCCATGCTTGTGCAGCTATGTGAGTGTGCCAGAATGGCCACCAAATCCTAGCTTCGATCTTCTAATAGATTAACAACCTCGTGTACCATACTTTCTACTGATAGAACTATCCTTGTTTCCAAAGTTGTAACTTTGGAAGCTCAGCCAATAACGGTTCTCAGTGTCATGCGACATGTAATGGCTAGGTAAAGGACAGAAACTGAAGGGGATTTTAAGGACAGTTATGTATAAGATCTTTTATTTATTCAAAGTAGGACCTCGTACATTTCTAAACGAACAGTAAAGGGTTAAATTGAAATTAGATTCGACCACAGGTGTCTTGCAGGGCTGCGCCTGGCAATTTTATTGATACTGGGCCTGGTTTGAAATTATCCATTCAGTGTATTATTCGCTGAGTAAATGCTAATTTTAGCAAAAATCCTTCCAGAAACCCCTTTCCCAAGAAGCTCATCCATTGAAAGAATGGGATCCCTGAAATCAAGCTTACTCTTATTCATATGTGGGCCTTGCCTTTGGAATTTGGGCAAAATCATTTTCATCTGTAAAGTGAATACAGCACATATTATAAATTTTTAATTCAGTTCAAAAGAAAATTCATTAAGAACTGCCTTTAAACAGTCTTTCCAAAAAATTAAGAATTCAGACAAATTCTTATGTAACAGGATTTTTCCACCAAAAAAGGAATAACTGCTAAAATCTGTTGGCAATTGAACAAACAAATCCTTACGAGACTTGTGGCATGAACTTCCAAGTGGAAAGTGAAAGGATTGGTGTGCCCTTCCACCCAATAAGCAGGCTTTTCCCATCCATATCAAATGTACAGCAGCTCCCAAAAGCAAATTTCTTGATAACAAAGTTTGCTTGATACAAGGATGCCTCGCTCAGTTCTGTCTCTACCATTCCAAACTGTGCAAGGAATTTTCTCCACACATCAATCTTCACATTTCGAATCTTCCTTTCCTCTCCCTCACTAGCCACAATATTCCTGATTCCTTCGCCTAAGTAAATGGATTCTATAATCATCCTGCTAGATGGATCATTATGTTCCAGACATGCATCAACACAATCAAAATATGCACTGAAGTAAAAAAGAGTTTCAATGAAACGATGGACAAAGACCCTCGAGTTGTGATTTGCTTCTATTTCAATCATCACCAACACACACGGATTGATACTCCTGAGAACTTCCATTAAATGACCCAGCTGATTTGGCTGCACAATCAAGCTCTTTAGTGCATATTCAGAGTATACAGCTAATTGTTCATCGGCATCTAACTCAAAGAGATCCTCTTTGAGATCAAGCATGCTTGATACCATAACTATCTTAAAAGAAAAGGGTATGTTAGTTGTCTGAGCAAAACTCTTTAAACGGTTACCTGTATCCTCAATATGTTGCTTTGAATTGGTCCCCACAGCAGTTATCTTGAGAAGCTCAAGAGGGCATTCATTTCGAGACGCTAAAGCATGCATCAAGACAGTCCATTGCAGCCCATTACTGATTTTCAGATCAATTACGTGAATCCTCTTTGCCTCGGCCATGTTCTCTAAAATGGCCTGGGTTCCAGCGAAGTGTGGAACCTGGTAGAATGGAATTCCTTCATAGCATGCCTGGATAATGGGGTTTGGAATCATCACTGCTTCATAGACATCAAATAGGTCACTTTCCAGACTCTGAGATGCCACTTTTCCTGTTTCTCGATCAATTCTCTTTCGAAGAGCCTCGGAAAAATAATAAACTACTCTTTGAACAGGATTTCCAGTATTGGAAGACAAGAGATCGCATTGATTTAGCAATCTTCTGGCACTGTCATATTGTTGATTGCCTACTTTTTCAGCGGAAGCCAGCATGCATTCAGCAAGCTCTCCATTTTTGGTCTCCTCGTCAGAGAGACCAGAGAAAGAAAGATCATAAGGATACTTAAGCAGGGAAGCAACACCAGCCATTTGGATAGAAGACTGAATAAACTTCACTCCAGCAAATCTCATGATTTCTTCAGTTGACAACTTCTGGCCTGCCAAATTTGCATCGCTTGGTTCAACGTTCAAACGTCTACGACCCTTTGTATAATCCTTTAGCAGCTCAAGTGTGGATAAAGAAAACGGACGTTCATTTTGCGTCTTGGGGGCTACAATATCTTCAATTTCCTCCTGGATTTCTGGAAGCATTGCAATTTGATTTGGACATGCTGGAAGCAGTGGACAAAAGACATCGAGCTCCAGATCTTCAAACTGTCTGTAATCCGAAAATGGCTCTTTCTGCTGTTCTAGTTGCTCAAACTTAGAGGGCCTACATCCTCCTTCTGAGGAATCTTTGTGAGGGAGTGCATAATCAGAAGAAAAACAATCATCACTCCCAGTTCCAAACTCTTCCCAGTCATCCGGTTCATATTTCCCTCTATTCATTCCTTCCATAGTCACACACCGCAAAAACTGGATTCCTAGAATGACAACATTGGATTCGCCTAGAAAACTAGCTCCCAGTTTTTTTCTTCTTTGAGCAGAAGTAAACGCTTACAGTTTTGTTTCTCAATTCTAGTTGTGTATATCGATTATCACAAGGTACTAGCTTTATTGATTGATTAACGAAGCAATAGTTGGACAAGAAGACAGAACAATTTTACACGTCTCGCACCAAATGCCCCACTGAGGGAACATTTCTCATTATAATATGGTGCATTCACTAGGTTCTTACTAAATGTAATCAAGCAAGGTTATTTGGAAGCTAACAGGTAGATGCAATCGAGGGAGCTAGCACCCTCTGCTCAATACTTTTGGTCCCCACTATGATGTGATCTTGCAAAACAACAATGGCTGAAATTCAAATTCAAGGATCCAAACCAGGGCAGCATCACATTCTCAGAACCTTTCAAACGATTCCAGGAAATACAGCCTACAAATACAAAGGCTAAACAACATAGAGTAGAGGTTGATTAACTAAACGATCCAATAAAAAGATTACATGATAGTTATTAATTAATAACTGGGGTACATGGAAAACTTTAAGTAAACAGCATAGAAAAGGTACAAATGAAAAGCCAACAGTTTTGCTTAGATTTCTATCTCTATTGTTGCAAGATAAATTTGTTCCGTTTTGACAACTAGAGAGGTTGGACAGAGTTATGGACGCAAAATATCTGGCCTCTAGCTGTTGGCTGCAAAGCTATTTTATGTAAAATACACACACACACACACACACACACACACACACACACACACACACATACACGCCTGGATGCCATGATAAGGAATATAATAAAAGCAGTCTCACTAATGGCAAATCCTTTATTTTCTTCTCTGCCATGAGTCCCACTAGAAGATCTAGCTCTTCCACTTCATTATCATATACATGATGAAGAGTTTCTATCATCTCTTGATCATTTGTGAGGAGGGTGTTTGAAGGTATTTACTTTTCAAAGTATTTTTGCTTGGAAAAATAATATTTTTTATTTATTTTTAAAATTTTATTTTTAATACTTACATATCAAAATGATCTAGAAATATTAAAATCAAATTAATTTAAAGTAAAAATAAAATTTTAATTTTAATTAAAAAAAACAAGTTGAAAATCATCATTCCATTTTGAGATGGATATTAATAGAAGGGCCCTACGAAACTCATTGTATCTTGCAACGTTTCTCTCCCTCTCCCTGTAAACCGAGTGACAATTCGTTCATCGAAAAAAAAAAAGTTCTATGAGCTCCGCGTTAGTTACAAGCATAATAATTCAAGTATAAATTATAATGACTTTTCGAAAAATCATAAAATTATAAAAACCATTAAAAAATTTAAAAATATTACAAAATTTTCTTATATCCAAAACACACGTATTTGTCATTGATCCATTAATTTTAATTTATTGAATTCACTACAAGTATTACAGTGGTAATTTTTTTAAGTCGTTGTTTAAGCACCGAAAAATACCACCAAGGATTTCGAATATTCAATGTTCCGAAAAATACAGCAATATTTTCTTTCTCTTGACAGATATATCGTTTATGTATTTTTTTTCAAAAAAAAATAAGGGATCCAGTGGGAAGTTCCTTTGTCTTGTAAAACTTGAAAGATTTAAGCGGACACTGACTTGCAGCTTCCTCTGGTGCAACAAGCTCGATCTACAACATTAACGAAAAACATTCATGAAGATCTGATCTTTAATTTGATGTAAAAACCGATGTATATGAAATCATCCTTAATTATAAGTATATATACTCATGAGGTATCTGCTCTGTTTCTACTTACGTGTGTTAAAACTTTATTTGGAACTGTGGAAATTCCAAACAAAAGTCATTCCCACCTGTGAGCTTGTGGCTGCCACGTATCCTGTGAATGGTCATCGAAATTGGAAAAAGATGAAGGTTCCTCTTGCTGTAAACTTGTATGAAAGTATCAAACTATATCTTTGTGAGAAATGTCTGGCTGAACCAGATGACCGATTTGTTTGATGGTATCAGTCGATTGATTGGTTATTTAGATAGACCTGTTAACCGGGCAATGGAATTTGATCGGTTCTTTTAAGTTCGGTTAGCTTGGGACTTGTTCGAGATCGAATATATGAATATATTTTGGTTTTATATTTACATTTTATTCTTAAATTTCAGAGTTATAATTTTTTATGTTATCTGCTTTAAGTTGTTTTTTAGTATTTTTTTATATTTATTATAGGTTTTCTTGACGTTCCTCTTAACAATCATCAGTAGTTCCAGTTCTATATTTGTTTGTTTTTTGCTTTCATTTGATGAGTGAGTGTGATAATCTTTAATATGCATGTAATATAAATAAATTTTGTATGTTAATTATATAATGAGTACAGATGATATTTTTAAATATGTGTGTGTGTTGATTTATTTCCAAAACCTATCAGTTTCTTGAATAAATATTTGCATTATGCTGGATTAAATTATATTCGATATGATATTCAGTTGTTTTGATAATTATATGAATATTTGTTATGACTAGATATCGGACTTATCGGTAACTTCATACTAACAGAGCGTAGTTAGTCTATAAGCACATAGTATTTTATATACCTAACTAATGAGAGAGATATTATTCTTTAGCGACTGATCCTCTCATGGTAATCGGGGCCGCAAACCTCATCTATTATTGAAACCTTAGGGTTTCGTTTGTTATCTAAACCAATGGCTTTGCCTGATCTCTCACATGTATTACATTACCATATGTTATTATACTTAATGTATATCTATATATTTGTTTCAATTCTTATACTTATAAATAGCTAAAATGTATATTAAATGTTACTCCCTCATAGAGGTGGTTGAACTCACCCCTTCATTTTAATATTATTTCAAGTTCTTAACTTTCGTTAGCAGGTTGACCTTTAATTAAGAGTTCATGTTATTTTCTTTGCTGATATGTCTTGCTTGCTTTCGCAAGGCTTTTTTTATTTTTTGTGATTTGATGTCTTAGACGCTTTATTATTATGTTATTTTCATTCAAGTTTAGATTTTTATTTTAAATATTGAATTTTATTTAATGTAAAAGGTAAAAGGTATTTTGAATTATAAATTATTTTTTGGTTTTGAGGAATATTTGAAATATTTTGAAATACTGTCTAAATTTTATATATATTTGTTTTATGATATTTATGGTCTGAAACTTAGTATAAGTGAGGTGTTCCCACTTGGAATTCGGGTAGTGACAGTTCGGTTGACATGTTTGATGCACTCAAGGCCGCTCATATTGTCTACGATGTAAATGTCATTCGGATAACAACAAAATACAGCATAGATAACATCTAAACTTCAATGGTAATTTTAAAGGAAGGGTTGGAATCCAAACAATACCTTCACCGGTATTGATTGTAATGGTAATTTTAATCTTTTATTTGTTCTTGATGGAGGACAGTTCAAACACACAGCCTGCAGTTGAGGGATACAATGATATATGTGAAGGTATAAATTGTCTGTGAACAAAATTCATTTTAACCTGTATGCTTGTATGGATGACTATAACAAGGATATGGAAGAACTTCAATGTCAAAGAACGAATATCTGGGTTAAATTTACTAACACAGTCAGCAGGCAATACATGCAGATTAAAAGAAAAAAAGCTAGACAACTGCACAGCAGTCAGAAGATAGCCCTGACAGGAAGAAAGCTTTCTTCGGAAATAATTCTCAAAGCAATAGAGAGAGTCACAAAATTAGATAAAACAAAAATCCATTGCTTATACCTTCATCAACTGTACAGAGGACCAAAGACATGATTGGTACAGTGGTGATCTTAGACTCGCATGTGAAGTACGTTGGGGTCGGAAAAAATAGATTTCAAACACAAACAAATGTAAAATATAGTATAAGCATATGCATATGCAATTTTTTTGGTTGCCAAAAGTTAATAGCCAGAAATATGCTGTTTGATCAGTGAATGCATAACTTGGCTAATAAAAGAGGGCTATTTGGTGAATGAAAAGTCCGTATCATTTCAACCCTTTTCGATTCTTGTCGAATTTCCAAACAGAAAGAGAATGCATTGGTGTACCCTTCCACCCAATAACGAGACTTTTCTCATTCATGTCAAGTGTACAAGAACTCCAACGAGCAATTTTATTTAGCAACAGGCTTGCTTGGTACAAGGATGACTTGCTCAGTTCTGTTTCCACCATTGCAAAACGAGCAAAGAATGCCCTCCAAACATCAAGCTTCACGTGTCGAATCTTCCTTTCCTCCCCCTCAGTGGCCACAATATTTCTGATTTCTTGACGAATGTACTTTGATTCTGCAATCATCCTGTTTGGACTGTCACGCCCCATACAAGCATCAAAGCAATCAAAATAAGCACTGTAGAAGAAAAGGGCTTCAATGAAACGGTTCACAAATGATGGTGAATTGTTGTTGGCCTCGACTTCCATCACCACCACTATACGTGGGTTGATATTTCTGAACACTTTCATTATGGAATCCAGACGATTTGGCAGTGCAATCAGGCTCGTCAAAGAATTTTCAGCATAGACAGCAACTGCTTCCTCAGCACCTAGCTCAAACAGATCTTTCTTTAGATCTAACATGTCCGATACCATGACTACCTTGAAGGAGAAAGGTATATTCATGGTCTCAGCAAAACTCATTAACCTCTTACCTGTATCCTCAATCAACTCTTTTGAAGTAGACCCAATGGCACTTATCTTGAGAAGCTCAAGGGGAGATTCATGTTGAGACACTAGAGCTTGCATCAATACTGTCCATTGCACTCCGTTCCTAATTTCAAGATCAATTATGTGAATTCTCTTAGCCCTGTTTACTTTCTCTACAATAGCTTGGATTCCAGCGAAATGTGCAACCTGGGAAAATGGAACATTTTGATAACATGCTAGGATGGCAGGATTCAGAGTCATCATTGCCCTATCAAGATCAAATGAATGCAATTTCTCAGGCCATTTTGGTGTGATTCTACCTGTTTCTCGGTCAATCCTCTCTCGAAGAGCTTCGGAAAAATAGTGAACTACTCGTTGAACTGGACTTTCTCCATTGGAAGACAAGTGCTCACAATAGTTTAGAAATCTGTTGGCGCGTTCAAACTGTTGATTACCTACTTTCTCAGCAGAAGCTAGAAGGAGTTCAGCAAGCTCCACATTTTTTGCTGCTTCCTCAGAAAGGCCAGAGAAAAAGAGATCAAACGGGTTGTTAAGCATGGAAGCAGTATCAACCAATCGGGAAAAGGATTGGATGAACTTTGCTCCAGCCATCTTCATGATTTCTTCAGTAGATAATTCTGTGCCAATCACTTTTGCGCGTGGTGCACCACTGCTTCTCTCAACTATTCTTTCACCATCGAATTGCCGGTCACCATGAAGCTCTAACGAGGATAAGGAAAATGGGTACTGATTTTCCTTCCAGGGTTGTAAACCATCTTGAGTTACTGCTGGGATTTCATCAAGCTTTTCTATACCGTCCAGAGATGTTTGAAGCTGTGGAGAAAGGATATTGTAACTATGGTCGTCAAGAAGTCCGCAATCTAAGTATGATTGTTGCTTCTGTTCTTGATTCTGATACTTGGAGAAAAAGAATCCTTCCCCCGTTGACACATCTTGATAAAAACCATAAGCATCGCCCCCAGCCTCAGCCTCAAATCCATAGAAATGACTTTGTTTCCTTGTGTTCACTCCTTCCACACTCTCACGACTTCTACTTTTAGAGCTCAACATATCTTGAATCCCATCAAAACTGTAATCCTGAAAAGAAAACATGGTTTCTTCTATCTCAAATCAAAAACTAACTCACAGTTTTGTCTCTCAAATCTTGGTGGTAGGTATTACTACCTTTGTAAGTTGAGAAAAAGTTGTGAACAAGATTGTTGTTTCTGTAGTCTTCAGATTCTTGATTCTTTCTTCATCATGACGTACACTTTGTATTGCATATTATAAATTGGTCAAATGGACAAGTTCCCCGCTCTAAAAATCATCTATATAAACCAGGCGGGCAGCCTAAACCATGTCATTTGAATAATTTGATAATTCAAATGCCTACTGGATACCATTGCTTTGAAAATTAACAACACATTTTGTCCATTTATATGATAGAAACTCTTTTAAGAGCTTAATACAAGGATTAAAATCCAAAAAATGCATTCAAAGGCAAATTCAAGCTGATATCATACTCTCAAGAAAGCGTCAACAGCAAATTTTTTGAAAGGTTCAGCCAGGAATGGTACAAAAGCTAAAAGAACACAGGCGGTAATTAATTAAGCAACAAGTATCACAGCTTGACAAATAATATGGTTCGCGTGTGTTTGTGTGCATATTTATATACAATTAGAAATATTAAATGGGAATACGGACAGGAAACTAACAACGTAGCCTGAATCAAACAGATTTGCAAGAATTAACATTGAAATTGCCAATCTGACAGGTTTGTCTGCATTTTTCATTTGGTAAGTCCTCTGACTTCAAGAAAACTCACCTGGGTTGTCATTATCCAATGAAACAAAGACAGGACCAGACCAGGTCAAGACGGGATACCACTATCAACATTTTTGGCCTTTGGCTATTTGCAAGGTGATTATATCATAGTGCAGCAATAAAAAATCATACTGGTATTAAAGAAACCTGTATTGTGCTTGGTCTAGCAATTAGATGGAGTGCGGTATGAGCGCAGCGATGTTTTCTCGAATTTTTGGTCAGTACAACCCAATGTGTTCTCTTTCCTTGGTCTCTGCGATTGAATAATTATAGGTTGCATAACAGGAAAAAAAAAAAATTGGTTGAGAGGGGCTGGGCATGTCGCATATGTCTGCCTGTCTAACGCGTGACACTGGATTCGAGCCCTGTGGATTTCTTGGGGCTAAGTTAAAAATAAATAAAAAAACTCTTAGACATCCTATTAATCGGACATGAATGGCCTGCCGTTAATCAAACCAAATAACAAATTATATATATATATATATATATATATATATATATTATTTGCATAGATTATTTGCTTTAAACCTAGCTTTCTTATGTTGTAGTTGAGGAATTTAGGTTTACCCTCTCTAAAAAAAACTGAACCTGTAACCTTGCTGATTTTCTTTTTGTTCCACGGACCTCCCCTCAAATTGATAGATATGGATTTGTTACGAATCTGGGATTGGTTGACAGGAGGAACACCAGGACAGTGGCAACATGCAGTTACAGAAGAGGAAGAAGTGCAGTGAAGTTAGTTAGGAGTGGGGTGGTTGAGTTAGTTAGGAGTGGGGTGGGTAGTTAGATGGGAGGGAAATTAGTTCTCTCTCCCCTCTTTCTTCTACGTCTCCTTAAATTTATTTTCTTCTTCTAATTCTCTCTTCAATTCTCAAGTTCTTTAGCTTTGTTAAGGTGAGAACCTTGGTATCAGAGCCAAAGAGTCCTTCGCCGCTAATAGAATTTGACAGTAAACACATCCGATGTAATCCATGGTGAAAAACAATAGGATCAAAGCATTGGAAGAACATGGTAGGAAGGTGGACAAACAGATACAACACTTGCATGAAAAACTATAAGAAATGGCAACAGGGAAAACCAAGAAGAATGAACAATTTAGCTTGCGGTTGGATACTATAATGGCTACTTTGAAGTCTTTCATGGCCAATAAGGCAGCAGAGAGGGAAGAACGCAACAACTCAGTTCCTGATGGGGCGGATCATATGGTGATAAACTTGAGATCATGAGGAGGAAGCAGTGATGGCTCACGTGGCCCTAGATTCTTCACCCCTCTCTTTGACCATGCTTATGCTTCTCTTTCTAATGTTTCTCAATATTCTCCCTCCTTCAAGACTGGTGACTTGCAGCTTGAAGAGATAGAAAATATTCCAGAGGATATTCTGAAAATCAGATAAGAAATTGAGTCTGAGTTTGTTGGTGACCATCAAATTTGGAGCCACGAAGATGGCAGCCCTCAATCTCAAAGTCGTTATTATGAGCTAGACACTACCGTGATTGGCTTGGTAGGTCAGGACCTCTTGGAGAGGAGAGATCTTAGGGAGCAATTCAAGGAAATGAGTTTCCAAATAGGCAAGGCCAGTTAAAATTCGAGTTTCCAAGGGCTCAAATCAGTGCTGATCAAGGGGTAGGGTCTGCTCCTGCTCTGATCAAGGCTGAAGTGTCATGGATAGCTCGAAAAGGGAATTTCTCTTAGAAGGAACGCATTTTGAAGAAAGTGAAAGGATTAAACAAATTGACACCATAGAAGCTTGATTTTCTCCAAGGGCAACCGATTGATTCTGGAATTACAACACCAGATATTTTGAAGGGTGTCATCTCACTAATATTTGACTAGGCATTCCTGGAGCCCACATTTTGTCCTATACCTGGTGCAGTGGGTATGATACCTGGAATGCCTGGGCTCGATGCTGACAACTGGAAAGCTCCTCGATCTTGAACAATGCCAAGGGGCAATAATTTTGGCTCGGACCGGTCCCCACTAGGCGTATTCCCTCTTCTTGGTTCTTACTTGAAAAAAAAACGGAAGATCAGGAAGAAGGGTTCTTACTTGAAAAAATTGAAGATCAGGAAGGAGGGCAATAGAGTTGTGGCTATGGGGTTATCTAATGGTCTAACATGTCAAAGAAAATCCTATTTTGGAAGATTGGAAATAAATCACTAATCAATTTTTCAACTTTTGCAGGATATTAGAAAGTGTTTTCTATTATTAAATGATTTTTAAGTTTATTTTTCAGCTAAATAATAGAAAATATTTTCTAATACTTCAAACATTTCATAACCTGACGGCAACTTTCGCTGACACTTGATCGAGAATACCGTGTTCTCGAGCATATCCTTCGTATTAAAACTTCGAAGAAAAAAATCTATCCATGACCCCGTCCTTTCAGCGAGGCCCAATTCGAAGCAGCCCCAGCCCATAAACAATTCCTTCAAGCAATGGAATCCAATAACAGGAAGCCACGTGACCAGTTATGAATCGAATGACGTGTCAACAAAAATCGTCGTCTTCGTTGGCTCCAGCACCAACACACATGCAAATATCTATTTAACTTCTCCTGTAAATCTTCGTTCTTATCAACGCACAGAACTTAAATAGTCTCTATACGACCGGTCTCTAGTCAGCTAATCGAACGGTAGTATTTGTAGATCGACCAGATCAGATTAGACGACCTAAAGGAAAGTAATGGCAGTGGACAAGTATAACCTCAAAAATCCATCTGTGAAGAGGATTTTACAGGAGGTTAGAGAGATGCAATCGAGCCCATCTGATGATTTCATGAGCCTCCCTCTTGAGGTATGTTCAATTTTAAAATAAATTATTTATTAATTTTGTGTTTTTGTTATATTCTTTTTCATTTTTAATAGGAGAATATATTTGAGTGGCAATTCGCTATAAGAGGACCAGGAGAGACTGAATTTGAAGGAGGGATTTATCATGGGAGGATTCAATTGCCTGCTGAGTATCCATTTAAGCCTCCTTCTTTTATGTTGTTGACGGTAATACCTCATGAAGAATTTACCCTTGTTCTTTTTTATTTTATTTTTTTGAAATTTTTAATAGGTTGATGACTTTTTTTGTTCTTGTTTTTGTTTTGACAGCCAAATGGGCGTTTCGAAACGCAGACGAAGATATGCTTAAGCATATCAAATCATCATCCTGAGCATTGGCAGCCATCGTGGAGTGGTAAGTTTTTAATTTCTATTGTTGGCTTTATCAAATTATGTTTATAGATAGCTAAATTATCAGGTTGCATTAATGTCGATTTTATTAAATTTGGTATGCAAAGAGGATTTGGTGAATTCTCTTTAGAACTAAGTTAATTGAAGTGTGTGAATGAGTTCGATTTTGATATGCCAATCCAATCATACACAGAAATGTGCCCTTCGATTAGGCTATGTTTAGGCCTTGGTTGAAGAAGAACAATTTTGTTGGCCTCTATCTGTTTATCCAGTTTACTTTAAGAACTAATATTTCTCTGTTTGTTACTTCATGTTAACATATAACTGGCTGTGCATATTTTTTATGTTAACTAGGAAAAGGCTGACTTGGTGTACTGAATGACAAGTCATTCCTGGTGTAAAATGTTAACCTTGAGCTTCCTTTTTCTTCACTTATTTAGGTCTAACACTCAAGGACACGAGTCTCTGATACTTTTTAAAAGTTCAAAGGTGTTGATACTGTAGCCCTGCATTTGGCTAATGTTTCATGGTATTGGTTATTGTGGTTGGCAGTACGAACAGCTCTACTAGCACTTATTGCATTCATGCCTACTAGCCCAAATGGTGCATTGGGCTCACTAGACTACAAGAAAGAGGAAAGGCGTGTTTTGGCTGTTAAATCTCGTGAAGCAGCACCAAGATTTGGGACTCCTGAACGTCAAAAACTCATTGATGAGGTTTGTCGGAGCTTATTTTTTTACTTGTGTTTTTCTTCTTTTGTTACATTTTGTGCTAATGAACTGTTTGATGGCTCAGATTCATCAATACATGCTTGGTAAGGCACCGTCTGTTCCTCAACAAAACTCAGTGCAGTGTTCTGAAGAACACCCTGTCAACAATGAGGGGGAAGCCCGGGCGCAAGATGCTGGATTAGTTGCTGCTGCTGAAGAGCTTCCAAATCCAGCGGTTGGTGAAATTCAGGAAGTAGGTGAAAGGGTCATCGAAGAAGTGCATGAAGCTCCTGTTAATGTGAACCCTAGTCCTACAGGAACCAGTGTATCCAGAGAGATTCCTGCTAGAGGCCCAACTGATCAGCTACTGCAAAGGCCAGTGACCAGGGTTCAGAAACCAGCTGATGATCGGTTGTTCACATGGGCTGCTGTTGGACTAACCATTGCGATTGTGGTTCTTTTGCTGAAGAAGTTTATGAAATCTAGCGGATATGGCGCTCTCTTCATGGATGGATCTTAGAAGCAGTGATATTTCATTGAACGATTTGTAGAAAAAAGAAAGACGGGGAGAAAAACCCACAGCATTTTTATATCCAGAGAGCTTGTATTTCTTAGTATATATCATGATCTGTTTTACTTACTCCATTGTTGTAATTAATAATGTGGAGGCGCGTTACCTTTACATTGACAAATTTGTAAGTATTTTAGTTATCTTTATTTGATCGTTGTAAACGTCTCTAATAAACATAATCCCCCTTCGTGCGCACTTCACAGGACCCTAACCATCCAAGTTGTTGGACCTCGCAATTTTCCATCCTCGGCCATTTTTCTACTAGAGGAATGCAAGAGATGAACGTGTGCATGCCGAAAGCAGAGAATCAGGGCTAGTCTGCGATGAACTGAATTCGGGTCTTAGCCATTCTCTTAGACGGCCATAATTAACTTATCCGTTGACATTCGGATCTCCCTCCTTGACCAAACAATCTATCGGGTAATGTAACCGGACAATCATACACATTTTTACCAGGAGAAACCGGACAATCATATAATTCTCTTTCAATAACTGGGTGCTTTCATATTTGAAAAGGAAAAATATATGACAAAGGAATGCTATAAATCATATTTGACTAAACCGACCTCACGCTGAGACTAATCATGCTGCCTTTGCAGCAACACAAGGTTACCAAATATGCAGCCATCGATTTCTTTCAGTGACCTGGGAAGAACAGCTATGATATCAGCAGGCAATTAAAGGCTGCATCTTTTCATGTATTGCGTTGTAACAATGGAGGCTACACAGGGGAAGCTTCGACATCAAGTCTCGATACTTCTAGGCATGTACAATTTGGACCTGCACATTTTTCACGTGGTGGAGGATAACTGCAAATCAAATCGCCACATTGTAAATCCCACAAAAAAGGTAAGGATAGTTGTAATTAACAATCAACAAAATGCCAATACTTCCAGTCTGCAGAGCAAAATAAATTGCATCATTTACGGTCTACAGAGCTTCTAGAGACAAAACTTAGGGGGATGCGAAGGTGAACTTGTACCTGCACGACACTGAATTAAATATGCGTGGCAGACCAATGTCATCAGAGAAAATAACCGTAGTTCCAGTCGGACCAATGACCCATCTAACAGTAATTGGTCCAAGCGATCCATCTTGGCAGCCTTTGCCTGAACCAGGTAAAATTTATTCTTGATTAGAATGCTGCTAAAGAGCATGGGATGGAGAAGATAAAGGCTGCTTGTCTATTTTCCAAATACCTGAACCACTTCATCATGCCGCTTCTTAATCTTTTCTTCCTTCTTTCTTTCATAATCCAGGCAGCATATTTTTCTGATTGCCTCAGCCTAAAATATATGAAGTTAGACTGTTCTCCCATCCATTTCCAATAAGTTGTAAGACTACTATATGGCATGATTAGCAAACCTCAGCCTCCCTAGCTGCCTTCTTTGATTGTATTCTACGCCTTTATGCAGCCTCAGCTTTCTTTAATTGCTGCTCTACTTCAGAGAGCTTAGTCTTTTGTTCTGCCATCAACAGACCAATAAAGGAAATAAAATAGGTTTAGCATCAAGCCACTATTACTCAAGGTGTAAAATAATTTTATCTTATATCATTCCCTATCCAAGATGTAAAATGAGACTGATCCAAAGAACATAGAGACAGAGAAACACTCCCTTTTAGGAGGGGGTGAAGGTAAACCGTTTGAGAACTCAAGAAGACTGGTGCCAGGAACAAGAAAATCATCTTTGGCTGTCTGAAGAGCCTGATTATGTGTTATTGTAGTTGATTCATTCCTTCCTCCAACGAATCCCAGCTTCTTGCACATAATCCTTATCCTCTTGCCTATCATCTGAAACCATTGATATGTCTCTCTTTCTCTCCTTATAAGCACCGAGTCTTCCAAGGTAACGTACTTCCTCGTCTATGTTATCATCTTCATCAAATTCCACATCCATTGCACGCCTCTTAGGAACTTGATTACTCTTGCGAACTGCTTCAAAATGGAATGTTCTGTTCACATCAACACTTTCACCAGACATCTTTCTTCCCGAAGAATTTCCCTTTTTAAAACTAGAATCCTAGAATCAGCGTCATCAAAACTTAAGCATCAAATAATGCACAGTTTACACCACAAAAACACGGTATAGATATTTATTGAAAAGGGGAAGAGGGGTGGAGAAATTGGAATACTATATCAAGACCATTGCTCTTTTAAAGCCAAGGTATTAGTACATTCAACAAGCTATGTGGCAAATGTAAGACTAGAATGACCCTAATGAGTAGCTTATGAATTATTATAGCACGGAATTTGAAAGAGGCCTCGTCAAGAGAGAGAGGGAGATAGAAGATTACAGCAATCATATATCAAGTCCTTCGAAGAAATTTAAAGGAGTTTCTTTTGATTATTTTTCAGTTTCCATATGATTAAGCTTGGTATGTTGTGTTGGAACTTGGAACAATAGGTTTGTAGTTTGTAAAATCAGTGGAACAAGGGATAAGAAAAGGTGGTCCCTGAAATATTTTTCTGGACCAAAACTTGTAAAGAACATCTTAATATTCTTGAAAGAAGTGATCAAAGTATACCGGAAGATAAATTAACTTCGTATGCGAAAGTTGAAGAGGTTGTTTGCATCAAAGCCTCTGATTTAACCCCATATTCCCTTACATGTTAAATACTATAACAAAAGAATAAAATCGTGAGAATTAAAATTTTTTGAATTCATGGCTTGAATAAGTTGATTTGCTTGAAGGAAACGAGCATTATTTCACGGAGTTTAACCGTGGTTTGTTTTATATTTTCGAAACTACTTGTATTTGTTTTTGTTTTAAAAGAAAGAACTTGTAACTGAGCGTGCCCGATGCTAGAATATTTAACCGAAAAATAGCCCTTCGACAAAACAACTTCAATTGTTTTGTCGATTAGAATATTGACATGAAGCGATCCTCTCTGAATACTACTAAGGATTTAACCATCGCTTCTATCGACCTCGTTATTAACATGGTGGGTGAGGCTATCTATTAGCACCATCACACGTTGGATAATTCCGCTTCATGTATGTTTAGAATGCAGAGAGCTGTTAACATTTGATGGGGTCTGTGAGCTCTACACACTATTCGGAAATCTGTCCAACTTCAACAAGTAACAAACAACTTTCAACAATCCTTATTTGATACAGCATAATTTCACATGCCATGCAAATTAAGCTCCTAGACAGCAAAAGAAATCCAAGCTCAATCCAAAGAGAACATAGCGATTATCCCTCGTGGAAAGGGTAAATGGGCTTACGGTTCGTGGTCCGACTGCTTCACAACAGTAATAGGGCAGGATCCATTATTCACCACATAGTTGCTTACACTACCCATGATGGCCCTGCAAAAGTACAAACAAACAACAATTAAAAAAAAATTCCATGTTCAAGTTAGGTCAGGCAGTCTAGCCAAGGGACCTCAATTATTGCCCAAAAGAACTTAAACAACGCTAGCTGCTACAAGTTGAACACAGAATATCTACCTCCATCTCTTTCTATATCACTACCATTAGAGATCTGACCACAGGCACGAAAAAAGGAAAACAGCACTTGGGCCCATTGTTTAAAAGCAGTTTTCTTTTCAATACTAGACGTGGAAAAAGAAAAATTCGATGTGCCTCGGAAAATTCTTTCCGTCCATCACTGTGGATCATATGCAGTGAACAAACAGGATAGGAAAACCTTATCTAAAACATTCTTGCCTGCAAAGTCCAAATTGAAAAGGTCTAACATGCTTCATATCATGGCTCATTGATTTCACATCATTAGCCAATTGAAAGTATGTGACATCACAAGAATTAAATTGATTTCCATTGAAGACAAACACAGAAAACATAAAGAATCCACATTACAGTTTAATGAATCCACAAATTGAAGCCAAGTCTATGATGGGATTATTGTACCTCTTAACCTTGCCAAGTCCTCTGTTGCCAATTACAAGGCAACTCAAAGGGATCTTATCAATTGCTTCACATATCTTTTCACGAGCGTCTCCCCAGTAGATCTTCAGCACCACAACGATCTACTTACAATTCGACAACATGGTTAATACTCTATTTTAGGACTTGCAATATTATCACAATAATTAACTTAATTAATGATTAATCCATGATTTTGACGATGATTATGCTTATATACAAACCTCTTTCTGGTGAGCAACAGTGTTGAGAAGATCAAGAGTTTCAGGATCAGGCTTCAACCCGTATTTCTTCATGGTCACGGGATCAGAAAACTCTGATAGAGGGATCATAGCTGCAGAGAAAGCAAGTAAACGAACACCCTTTAGAATCAAGATAAATAACACAAGCACAAAATATGACCAACTGTCAACAGATATAACAATCACAAAACTCCCATTACATCAAACCCAGTAAAATGGCAGTCAAATTATCCAAATTAAATTGAAACTTTTCCTTTTTGTTAATTTGAAGAGTCAGAATTTCCAAGAAAATAACAAATATAAAAGGAAAAGGAAGAGATGAACATCAAAGGAGAGAAAAATACTAAGAACAAAACAACCAATGGAATATTCCATCCTTAGACGAATCGTCCTAATAACACACGACAACGCATTTTTCTTTCAAAAATGAAAGATTTTCCCGGAAAACAAACAGAAAGTAACATATTAAAAAAAAAAAACAGAAGAAGAGACAGAGAAGATACATACGTGATCCGGTGACTTCCCATAGCTGCATCTCGCCATCTTCATAGTAACCTTCAGGTTGTACAATGACCAGGACAAGGTGATCCCCGTCACGGATAATGTTATCCGCGGCCCATTTTAGTGCTTTCCTGCTGCATGATGAGAAATCAACGGCTACACCCACTATCCTCTCTCCTGCCATCTCTCTCTCTCTCTCTCTCTCTCTCTCTGGTGGTCAGTTTTGGTTCTCTTCTTTTTTTTCTTCTCTCTCTTCTCCACCTCTTATGATATTTCAAAGACCACGGTAATGTTAATCAATTATTATTATTAACAGAGTACCAAAGAGATGAACCTCCACGTTATTAGTTTTGATAGTTTTTTTATCTGTATTCTTTTTTTAATGTTAATTATTGGTTAGCAGAACACTTAAGAAAATATTTTTTATTTGCACACCACCTCACAAAATTTTATTTATTTTAATATTATATTTTATTAATATTTTTTATTTTTATTTTTTAATAATTAATTTGTTAAAAATTAAATTTTATAATTTGTTTCGATTTATTTTTTTACGAGGTTATCATAATCTCATAATATGAGTTACATATTTAAGGTTTAACTCTTTTTTTCAATTTTAATTTTACCGTTCAACATTTAATTTGTTAAGGATTGATCTTCGCAGTTTGTTTTGATTTATTTTTTAAAGGTTATATAAGTATTATGATTCATGTCATAAACTTAACAATTAACCCAATTGACTTATTTTGTTTTAATTATTTTTTTTAATTCCATCCTTTAATATTTCGTTAATTGTAAATCAGACTTCGTGATTTATTTTGATTTACTTTTTATGAGGTTATTCCGATTTCATAACTCAAATCACAAGTTTGGAAAATTAACCTGAGTTGATTTTGATCATTTTCTAATTATTTTTTTAAAAAAATAATTTCATCACTCAAATATTTAGTTAATTGAGAATTGTGTTGCACAATTTGTTTCAAATTGCTTATATGAATAAAGCTATCTCAACCTCATGACCCGGGTTGTAGATTTAGCGGGTTAACAAAGGTTGACCTAGGTCATTATTTCAGTTTGTTTTCTACAAGGTTATTTTAGTCCCATGACTTGTGTCATTGGTTTGGCAAGTTAACCCGAGTTGACTCGTATCGTTTCTTATAATGTTTTAATTGATTTTTTTCATTCATACCCTTCAACATTGGGTTGAATGAGAATTCTACTTCATAATTTGTTTTGATTTACTTTCTACAAGGGTATTCCATCTCATAACCTAGGTCGCAGGTTTTGCAGGTTAACCCTTGTTAACTTGGGTTGATTTTTCGATTTGTTTTCTATGAGATTATTCTAGTCTTATGACTCGTGACATGGATTTGCCGGGTTAACTTGGGTTTTTTATTTTTTAAAAATTAATTTTTTTATTTTATTATGCAACACTGGGTTGATTATGAATTAAATTTCATAATTTATTTTGATTTGTTTTCTATGAGGTTATCTTGATCTCATAATCTGGGTTGTGGGTTGACAAGTTAATTTTTTTCTTATTTTTTTTTCAATCTCATCCTTCAACATTTGATTGATTGTGAATTATGTTTTATAATTTCTTTCGACTTCTTTTTTATGGGGTTATCATTGTTTAATGACTAGGGTTGTGGATTTGACAGCCTAAACTCGGGTTAATTTAATATATTGTCATTTCAATACTTAAAAAAAGATGATGTCTTGGATATTTTTGTGTCAAACTATGCTTTTATTGGTCATTCGAGTTGTTTTGAACTCGCCACGTGAATCAAGATACATTGGCTCTACCCCCGCACGGAAAAAATTTTATTTTTCTGCTAGAAAAATACATTAGCATTTACCTGAGATTTGTTTTCACATTAAAAAAGCTTTCATCTAACATGGCTAAGCATGCACCAATGATCTAGTTTTAACTAAAAACAAGGCATCCATCCATGCATGAAACTCACTAGTGCCTAAACTATAAATTCTTGCGATTATCTCTCATTGTAAATGAGCATGTTTGTTTTTATATTTTAAAAATATTTTAAAAAAATTTTAAATTTTTTTTTTCATGCTTCAAACTATTTTTTGATATTTATAAACCGTTTTGATGTACTGATATCAAAAATAAATTTTAAAAAACTATAAACAAGTTTGTCAGTAATTAATGGAGTTCACTTCTGGTGACTGGTAATCCAACTGTGTTGAGTAGTGAATTTATAGAACCTGCAGGATTATTGTCACACCCGGACATCGTGGCGACCTTAAAAATGATTAAATCTTTGGAAAGAACGGATTTCTGGCATCCTATTCTTTAATGGTGAATGGTCTTGTTTAAGGAGTCGCCACCTAGTATTCTGGTCACTAGGAACCCTAACTGGTCAATAGAGATTCTATGGTTCGGGACTGGTTACGTAAAAGGAAAGATATTATTATCCCTTTAAACATTCTGCCTGAAACAGACTGCATTGCTGGTTTTGTCTTAAATTGCTAAACATTTATTATTTTATGCCATGATGATTGCTTATAATATTCCTGATTCTGTCGCCAATGAATATTCAACTACGGATACTTCCAACTCTGGCGTTGGTAAATATTACGTAGTTATAAAACAAAATAAATTTAAATCCATATTTTTATATTCTTAACTCTGGCGTCAGTGAATAAATAAATAAAATAAATTTATTTTTACGCATGCACAATCTTTTTATTTTTCTAGTTAAATAAAATAAAATACAATGAAAGAACAATATAAATTTAAACCGGTATTTTTATTCTTGACTCTAGCGTCAGTGAATAAACTAATAAATTTATATTGTCTTTATTCATGCATACATTTTTATTTTATTTTTTTACTTTTTTATTTTTTTTATTTTTCTGTATTTTTATTATTTTTTTGGGTTGGGTCTAGCCCTATCGGGTACGGGCTGGGCTGGAACCAACCAGCCCAGACCCGGTTACTAGCATAAGCTGGTAACCCATTTTCCCTTTTGCTTTCATTTTTTTTTTTTTACCTGCAGGCGTGCATGAACTGCTCACGCTCGCCTGCTACAGAAACATGGTAATTAAAATGCAAACCGAAGCTTACCTGTTGCTGCACTTGAAGATGAAGATGTCGGTGATGGAGGACTGGCCAGCTGAAACGTTTTCTTCTCCTCTGTTTTCTTTTTATTCTTCCCCTGGTCTTCTTCCCGTGCTCTCATTGTCTCTACTGCGCTCATCCATTTTCCTTCTCACTCTTCTGGTTTTCTTTTCATGCTAGTGTTGAGGAGGGAGGTCTGCAACCGTGGCTGAGGAGAAACAGCTGTTGTTGCTCAAGGTGGCTGTTGCTGCTCAAGGTGGCTGAAATTCATGCTGCCACTACTGAAAAGAGAGGGCTGCTGTTGGAAGTGCAGGGGTGTAGCTGACGCCGGTGATTGTTGCTTTAGGCGAGGAGGAAAGAAAAGATGGGTTCCCTCTGCTGCTGTCGCTGTTACTAATCTTGACTGCAAACAATGTTGAGGATGGAATTCTCAGTTGGAGGCAACACTATTTAATGGCTGAGGATGGAGTCCTGCTGTTGTCAACGTGAAGCAACTTTGCTGCTGTATTTCTCATGAATAGGAAGCCAGCCGTGAGGGGCAGGGATGGTGTTATGCAGAGAGGATGGTTTGCTAGAGATACGGCCGGTGCAGGATGGACAACTAATGCAAGGGAGAAGACCTACGATTGCTGCTGTGTTGCTGCTGGAGTTGTAGGAAATACACAGTGCTGCGGCAACGGGTTGCTTTTTGGCAGTTTTGTTGTTTTAGTTTCTTGTTTCCTCTCGTGACCTTGGTGAAGAAGGTGATAGGGAAAGGGTTCCCCGGCTGTGAGGAAAGAGCTTTTCGCTCTCGGAGGGAGTGGCCTCAGGCTGAGGAAGATGGCTTTTTTTTATTCTGCTCCGTGTAGGTTATGGGGATGAGCTAAGAGGGCCCGGGCCATAAAAATAAAGGAAAGGAGCTAAGGGGCCGGCTGCTAGAGACGAAGTCGAGGGAGACTGGGCTAAAAAAAGAGGGTTGAGGGGGCGACGGCTAGTATAGGGTTCGCCGCCCCCTTCTTTTTTTAATGTTTCTCTCCTTTAGGATTTCTCTCTAATCGTCTCCTCTTATTCGCATAGACTGGGATCAGTATTTATAGTGTAAGAGTCCTATTGCTTGTAAGAAGTAAAGTCTCAATCAAACTCATTCTCTGTTTTTTGAAATTCAAATTAGAATCGAATTCGAAATCAGACAACTTTCATTATCTTGAAGGTAAGGATTATCTTGAGAAAAAGAATCATTTTGAAAGTAAGGATTATCTCAAAGATAAGAATAGAATGACAAAAGCACGTTATAGTCCTTAATTTTCACGCAAGTTGACAAATCACACTTTTCATCGAAATAAGTCTCTGATCTTTTAATTTTACATTTTAAACCCTATAAAAATTAAATTAAAAGCCAATGGGCCAAAATTGGGTTATGACAATACAGTCCTACAAAGGCAGGACTGATTAGGGGCAAGCTGTGGGTCTCTATAAAAGGGAGCAGAAAACCTAGCGCGAAGGAAAAAAAACCCAGAAAAACAGAGCACACAAAACACACAAAAAAATACAGAGTCAAGAACAAAAACAGAACCCAAAAACAGAGCAAATCACAAAAGAAAAGAAACAGAACATAAACCCAAAAAATATATATACAGAGGAGGAGAGAAAGGCAGAGAAGAGTCACGGATCAGCCCTGCCATTGTCTTTGTCCCTGCAAGAAAAAAAAAAAGAACGCCACTGAACCAAAGATTATTGACAACCAGCATTACCATTGTCTGTTTGCCGTCCTCGTGAAAACAGAGGAAACAGTACACAATCAAAGAAAAAAAAAGCAGAAGCCTTTCATCTCAAGAACTGAGAAATCAAAAGAAAGGGACAATGGGCATACCAAGGGAAAGAGTGGAAAGCAGCCGAACCAAAGTAGCCACCCATCGCAGCCTTCTTCGCAATCTCCAGAAGCAGGCGCGTCCATTTCCATTTTTTTGCTCTTCTGTGTTCAAATAACATTTGAACAGTGCGAAGGTAATTTAATTACCTTCGCACTGTTGATGCACGCGTGAAATTGTTTCACGCGTGCATCTGTTTTTTTACATCTGGGTCACTGGCTTGGGCTAGTGACCCGGGCCGGGCTGACTGGGTCTAGCCCGACCCGGCCCAAAAATGTAAATAAAAAGTAAAAGAAATAAAAAATAAAAATGGGTATGCATGAATAAAAATAATAAAAATTTATTGATTTTATTCACTGACGCCAGAGTCAGGAATAAAAATATCGGTTTAAATTTATATTATTTTTATTCATTGTATTTTATTTTATTTAGCTAGAAAAATAAAGAATGTGCATGTGAAAAAAAATAACATAAAAATAAAATAAATTTATTGGTTTATTCACTGATGCAGAGTCAGGAATAAAAATACTAATGAAAATTTATTTTATTTTATTTTATTTTTGCTTTTATTTAACCACCTAAAAATAAAAATAATGTGTATGCATAAAAATAAATTTATTTTCATTTGTTTATTCACTGACGCCAGAGTCAGGAATAAAAAAAAACTGATTTAAATTTATTTTGTTTTCATAGCTACGTAATATTTGCTAACGCCAGAGTTGGAAATATCCGTAGTTGAATATTCACTGACGCCAGAGTCAGGAATATTACACAAACAATCATAGTATAAACCAACAATAAAAAGTGTTAGCAATTAATGACAAAGATCAACAATGCAGTCTGCTTTAGGCAGGACGTTTAAGGGATGATAATATCTTCCCTTTTACGTAACCAGTCTCGGACCATAGAATTTCTGTTGACCAGTTAGGGTTCCTAGTAACCGTAATACTAGGTGGTGACTCCTTAAACAAAGAATATCCCCATTAAAGAACAGGATGCCAGAAATCCGTTCTTTCCAAAGATTATTTAAAGTTTTAAGGCCGCCGCAATGTCGGGTGCGACAATTATTATTTTTCTAATGTTAACGACAGCAAGTTCAGCTAACTATGAATCGAACTTAATTTAAGTTTATTGATGTGCGTTTATCTTATATTAATTTATTTTCCTCCCTCCTACCATGAGCGAGTTGGATTAAAAAAATAAAAATAAAATATTTAAATTTTTTGAAAATTTTTGTTATTATTATTAAATTTGATATAATAATTCAAATTTTAAAACTCTCCACCTGAGTCTTTATTTAATCGGGGTTTAAAATTAAATTATGTGGGAGTTATCTTGACATGACTTTGCTAGCTGGACAAATTCAAAGTAAAATTATCAAAGAAAAAAAAATAAAGAAATAGACAAGGCTAACTCTAGTCAATCTGAAAAAGTTTCCACTATAATTATGAATTTCATTCAGATTATTTTTTTTAGATTAATATATAATAAAAAAATATAAAAAATAATTTATCATTAATTCAAAACCGAATGGTAAAATCAAGCAAAAACTAAATGATAAAATTTTTAAAAAAATCACAAAAATGTGAATAGATTGATTTTTGCAACTTGTACTCACACCAACAAAATTATTGGGGACGAGTAGTGGTGTGTCGCCACTTCTCTGTGCCTCTTTAATAATATATTAATTAGAAACTATATATTAAGTTCCACGTAATACTATATGCTCTTATAATGGACCTCGTTCTTATAATAATATTACACGTATAAGATATGAATAAAAAAAATCAATATTTGGTTTTAATTGATAATTGGTTTTGATCAATATTTGGTATCCATTTCAATGGGCTTTCCCTTTGGATACAGGCCCTCGACTCCAGTGACTTGTCCACTTTTTTTTTTTAATTAACTAGACTGGTAGGTGTTATGTTGCATGTCAATTTTTTTTTTTAAATGCAATAAAAATAATTAAATATTATTAATATATATATATTTTTTTTAAAATAATTTATAAATTCAAAATCTGACATGTATTGAAAGAAAATTTTTCAAAATATTAAAAAAACAACAGAATGAATATCGTTTTAAAATATTAAGAAATAATATAATAAATCAATCTAGATTAAAATTAATTAATCTAGGTTAGTTAGTCAAATACACAATTATCACCCGTAATTCAGTGCGAGACAACCGTGCACAGTTGCACGCTCTGTAAGCGGAAAATAAACAGATCATCTGGCCAAGTGGCAACTTTCACTCGGGGAGGGCCGGGAGTCTAGTCTTTTCTACGCCACGCGAGAATCGCGACTAACGTCGGAGAGCAGCCTCAGTGGAAACTCTAATCCACCCTGTCTTGGGTACTCCTTCAACGTTCTTATCACCGTGTATCCCCCCTGCATCAAAACTCAAATCCACTAAACCCAACTAACTTGTTTTTTAAATCTCTCATTTATTTATGGGCTTTGATTTATTTGTAATCAAGATATACGGAAGCTTTCTTCTGTTGGGATCTTCGTCGGTCGTGTAATGGGTTTTTGAAGTTTGCCTGTGTAAAATTTATGGCTATGTACAAGAGTGAAATGAAGGATAATTGAAAACACTTGAAAAGGAATTATTTTATTAACATTTTCATCAAACGGTAAATAGCAAGATTTAAGCCATCAAATGGTAATTAGCAAGATTTAAGATGCTTAAGAAATTCTAAAAACGATGAAGAACAACAGTAAGTACGGAAACTAAGGTTCCTACAAGGGCGAGACAGAAGGCCCAAATTGAAACAAGAACAACTAAACGTAGCATAGGATTCTACGATAACTTCGCTTAAATTCCTCAGACCGTAGATGCCAAGTCGTCCTGGTGCTTTTATGCCCTTTCACTTGTTCAAACAACCCATCATAATAAGATTCATTCAAATTCACCTCCTCACATGACTTCTCAAACAGTTTAGCAACCTCTTTCTCGTTGACATCATAGTTTGTGAGAATGTCTTTTTTTTTAAGTAACTTCACATCTTCTTCACTTCCAATTAGGCTCTTCATGAGAAAAACGTAGGAGGTGATGTGTTGCACACTGTCACCTGAACAATGCTCTAGCGCAATGAGATTCTTGAAGAGACTTTCCGTGTATTGATGGATTAGTACATTTGGGATTTCAAGGACTCCGCTGACAAACTTGATGTCCAATAAGTTTTTTGTTCTGGCCCTCTTGATCCTAATTCCTGCAGCTTGGAGTTCTGTTGCGCAACCAAAATGTTTCTGATCTGACTTGGTTCCCGGCACTCTTGGGTAACTTGGAAGCAGACAGTGGCAGATTAAGTCGAGTAGATGGTTCCCTTCCTGGTTAAACTTCTGCTGATGGATTTGTGGATCTCCTGGAATCATATACTTGAAGAAATGAAAGGCGAGCGTGGCGAGGGAATGCGTGCATTGTTTAGGAGTTGGGACCACTTCAAATAGTCTTTGAAGAATGAATAAGGGAATTTGATTTTCTAGTAACATCAAATTGGATCTCAAATCGAAGAGCATTCCAGGAGTGGTGAATACAGGATCATTGCGGCGTCTTAAACTCTTTATAGAGTACTTCAGGAAGAGTTCAATGATGAAACAACCATCAACTAACATCATTTGCAGGAATTCATCATCTGTGACGTTGATCTCTTCTTCATAGCATGCACGTGCTCTATGTTCCACCTCCCTTAGAGCTGTGAGACAATCATCCAGGGATGCTTCCAGTTCTGGCTTTCGACTGAGGAGTGCATACATGTACCGCCACTTGTGCTCTTCCATGGTTTCCAATCCTTGCTTGCCATGGTGGTATGGACCAATTGAAACTTTGTCAGGGATGTATGCCGTCTCATTTGCATTGCGAATGTTTTCCTTGACCCTGCAAATGGAATGCGAACAAGAAATCGTCTCCATTTTTCTTCTGATAGAAGCTAAGAGATGGTCGCCATGATTGATGTCAATTGAAATATGGTCTCCGTTTCGCGTCTGCCTTGCAGATGAATCGGAAATCTCCATGGTCAAATGAACTCAAAGCAACCTGCAATTGCAGCTTTGTGAAAATGTCTCCTCTACAACTGGTGAGATTATCGGTTTCTTGACAGGTAGCAGATTTTTTTTTGATACTGCATTGGATGAAAAAAGATACTCGAAACAGAAATCTGGATCTTAAAACAATCCAGGTTCTCAAGTTCTTGTTTAATCCCCCCCTCGCCTCCTCAGCAGGTAAAAAAAGTTTGCTTGCATGGGTTTGCTTGATATACTTTTTGGCAAAAATTTAGACACGCTATGTGGAAGCAAAACCTCACAAGGAAAATAAAAAAAAAGTATGTTTTAGGGCCACGTACCTTGCTGTTGTGGCTGTAGAGTTTCTCGAGGAATTACTTCCAACAAGGAGGAGCTGACCTAGCCCTTATGGTGTTTACTCGGCCACTACCAGATGCCAAAGTAAAAGGTAATCATTTGCTATAATGTCGAGTTTAGTATATGTAGACCATACTCGCGAGATATAAAAGAATCCAAGATGACTTGGTGAATGAAAGGAATAGATTATTAGTGTTTGCATTCCATGCAGAAAGGCATCCTGGGAACTGTTGCAGAAAGCGTGTGGCTTTATTCAAAATAAAGTTAAACTGATTACTTAAGAGCAAATCCAAGAATTTAGTGACAGTTCTTTACCCTTTATTACAGAAATTTGTCCAAAGGAAACGTGAGTGAAAATATAAAGAAAAGAAATCAAGACAAGCAGAAAGGCATCGATGCTCTTTAGAAGAGTTTGTTTAATAATAAATGTATCCACTTGGTTGTTTTTAAAGAAAGTAAAAACTCACAAAATGGAAACCTGAGGTTCTGCATTGTTGCTTGAACCAGGGGAGGGGGTGAAAGCAGAAACCTGCATAATCATGACATGCTGGAATTACTGATACTTTGACTCTTGGCTGTTAATAGTATCCTGTTGGGGAGAATGGCTTTGAGTTCCAGCAGTCTCTTGTGGAAGCTCTCTATGGCCTGAACATATGGGATAGGCTGCGAGCGCTGATCAATGTTTTGAAGATCCTATCAGAACAAAACTCTAGCAGCAGTAGTGGTTGAAAGGACTGAGGGTGATCCTTTGAGGATCGCCACCACTTGTTCATCCGTTTCACCAATAACTATGATTTTTGTGATCTCGACTTCCCATTGTTCAGAACCGCAATTTTCTAGCATCCTTAACTCACAACTTTTATCTGATTGGAAATCAAGATGCATTTCAATCTCGTTTTCATGAAGATACTCGATACTTTTTTAAGCTAAATTTTGTATACAAGAGAATCCTAATGATTCTGATTTAGATGGTGTTTGTGAGTGTGATAATAATAATTTTTTAAAGTATTTTTTATTTAAAAATATTTTAAATTAATATTTTTTTATTTTTAAAAAAATATTTTTAATATTCACATGTCAAAATAGAAAGCTCTAGCTGACATGTATTTTGTTCAAACTGACAAGTACCTTCAATTCCGTATTAAAATAAAAAAAATTATTTTTAA
>Ga0325401_1000243_pt1 | contig 36344 bp, 25 predicted proteins | sample PopdelMetagenome_FD_205666 | JGI IMG/M metagenome (GOLD analysis project Ga0325401, IMG submission 205666) | Populus deltoides microbial communities from Bellville, Georgia, United States - Xylem-PdKOR-R2 | ecosystem: Host-associated > Plants > Phyllosphere > Stem > Wood/Secondary xylem | place...
GCATTCTATTCCACCATTGATTCTAGCATTGTTGATTAGTACTTAAAAGTGCATTTTCATTAAGGTTTTATATCAACATATTGCACTAAAGTATCATTAAATTCCCTAACTAAAGCATGTTTTATAACAAGAAGTCTGATAATATAAGATACATTTAATTTATGGTAAATATTCATTTTAAATGCAAGCCTATCATATAAATCAAAAGATTGATTGATGAGTTTAACTACTGAAATTGAGAAGACAAAGAGAGGGTTAAGCTTAGAAAAAAGGTGTTGGTTGAATTCAAATTGGAACACCATTCGGTTATTGGATCATAACTGGAGCTGTAGAACTTGGATTTAGGTGTGGTTTACATGGATAGAAAGCTAAGACATAACCCTAAAACTTTCATGAGAGTCCAAGATTCAAAAGGACCGTTTTCAAGTTCAAATTATAGCAACAACAGAGAAGTCAAAATCTGTCGTGCAGCCCAGATACTATTCAGTGTTCAACCCATATCTCGAGTTATAGAAGTCCAAATAACCTCATTCTTATTTTGTTGAAAAGCTGAGATAATTTCCCAGAACTTGCATAAAGACTATCTGTTCAAATTATGATGTTAGTAATTATGTTTTCTGTAGATAAGAAGATAAGGATTGTTACCAAGTCAAGAGGTGGTCACCCACTCAACAATTAGTCATCAAATCAATAGTTTTGAATTTTGGCCTATAAAAGGAGGCATTTACAATGCATTTAGGCATCTTGGTTTTCAGATTAAGATCATTTTCTTGCTTTCTCTCTTTGTAATGTTCAAGTTTTCTTTCATGTTATATTACTCTCTTGTTTATGCTTGTCATCATAACTATGTTCTTATCTAGTTTATTTATGTTTTCTTCTTCATTATGTTTAGCTAAGTTAATTATGTCAAGGTGAAAGGTTACACTAATGGTGTAAGAATAAGTATATTGTAAACTCAACATGGACTTTTATGTTTGATACTAACATGTTTTGTATTTGTTCTCTTATTCACTCTTAATACTTTGCTTGTTAAATAGTTAATCTAGATTTATGTTTTATAACCCTTGGTACAATAAATGCTTGACCCTTTCATAGCCTATGGTTTTACTGACACTTGTGCTATAAAAGAAATTTGATTTGTTGTTAACATAAATTAAAATCATGAATACCTGATAACATTTACAAGTATTAGCATTATTCGAATAACATAACTAATGTAATCATGTTAACAATTTATCATCCGATTAGAACCTCCTTTGTGTGTGGTTTCTAGTTGAGTAATAAAAAGAGTTTATATTATATTTACTTCAAATACCATTAGTGGATCCTCTAACCTTGACAACTGTTTTCATCATTATCACATCTCAAAGATCTCTTTAACTCTTTGTTAAATTATATATATTATTTATAATTTATATAGTTCACTTCCCTGTGGTTTGACCCCGGTCTTGCCGGGTTATTTATTACTTTGACACTCCTGCACTTGGGATAAGACATCAATCTTTTGATCTTGTCAATTGTCATCATATTTTCAACCAAAAATCCTCATTTGCCCCTAGTGTGGGGTGTGATCCATGTTAAGGTTTCTTTTTGAAAGAAAGATTTCATTAGGCTCAAATTGAGATTTGCAAGGAATATATATTTTAAGAATAGTGAAGGGAATAAACAAATATGACATTTTCTCATTTCAAGCAAGGTTAACTAATGCCGATAAATTTTGATCTCGTCCAATGAAATGATTTGGATTTGTAAACAGTCATGATTCGTGAGTCTATAACTACTGAATCCAGTAAATGTCATTTTGCATACTGCTAAAACTTAGCTCCATGATGTATGGATCAATTTTAGATGTGAGCTCAAATTTATTTGGTCACCCCATATTGTTTATCATGTCATTTTAATAAACATCGAGTTATTTTTGTAATCAAAACATTTTTAATCTTTCAGGATTAACTAATCTTAATTTTACATATTAGAATTTGATCAAAATATTTTGTCAAAATAAAATGCTATACATCTCTTAACTTTGAAACAAGAAAGAGGCAAGGAAAAGACATATTTTTTGAAAACATGAGGTGTGATCCCAAAATAAAAGTGATGAATAGCAAAATTCCATAACAAAATTGTTGGCAATGTGACACCCTAATCAGCTTCTCTAGCAATCATCTGTGTCTTGTCATCACTTATCGACTTTTGTTATGCTCATGGAGATCCAGTAACTATATGGTTGATGACACCATCATTCACAAACTCAACCTGACTTTTGCTCACCATATTCTGAACTTGATACTTGATTTTTTTTTTGCAATTTTCAATCAAATGGCCAAAGACCCCACTATGATATTCTTATCGCTAATCTGGATCATACCACCTAGAAAATGGTGGTTGCATGCGATTTCATGGAGTCGAGGCAATAAATCCGAAATCTAACAGATGCTAGTAGACAAACTCGAGTGACAGAGGTATGCTAATCTTTAACAACGGTATTTAAGCAGTTGATGCTACAACAAGACTTGACTGAACCACATAACTAAGGTTTCCTACCTGAGAGCCGTGTTCTGATTCATCTCTCATAATTGTTCTGGAATCCATTGTCGGACCTCCAATTTTTCATTTTGATAGCTTGTTCAATTCTTTTAGCAATCCTCATGACTTTATAGAAATGCTGAGCTTCCCATCAAATACTCATAATAAGAGGATTGGAAGGTGTTGGCGAACAAAATCACTATTTCTATTTCTATTAGTGAAGGTTGGACATCTGTTGCCTTATCTCGCCATTATTTATGCATATGACCTCATAGACTCTTTGTTTCCCTTCTCCATGGACATCAGGCTGATTTGTCAGAAGTAGTTTCCAGATTGAATTTAACCACTTCAAGAAGGCATATGCAGATCCTTCCACTTATTAATTTTTGTACCATTCAGTTTTATATACCAACTCAATGTAGACCTTGTAAGACTATCTTGAAAGAAATAGATTAGTCTTTTATCATTATGGATCACTTTAGCCATCTTGTTTTAGTATGACTAGAGATAAGAGTTCGAGCATTCTAGCCTGGTATACATCGTGAAGTCCGACATGCTAAACTCCTTTGGCACCGTAGTTTTTTTTTAACTAAACAAACTTCAGCTCCTAAAAACAGGTCAGTCAGATTATTTCTTTCAATTGCTCTTTATATTTCTGTTATAGCAACCCATTTATCATGGTCAATAGGACCGGTAGAGCTATCATCAGAACATCTTTTTGTTATTAGATCCACAACGATATGAGCTTAAGTTAGCTAGATAAGGGCATAATGGATAAAATGTTTCCCATTTACTGAGTTTGCCTCTAAGTTCTAAGATATGTGAGGGATGTGGGCTGACGGTGCTTCCACAAGAGCCTGTGCAGACGTTCCCTTTCCATTCTTGAAACTCAATGCTTGTTTGAGCAAATTTGAAAGTCTAGCTACTTCACCTTTGATGGTCTCAATTTCCTTTTGATAATGAGCCTTTATCTAAGACCTTTCTCCATTTTCTATCTTTTCTCTCAGTCATGTGTAGTAGACCTTAAGTGGGGCACCGTGTAGTAGACCTTAAGTGGGGCACCTACGTTTCAGTTTATTTGAGGATATATGCATGTAAGGGTACATGCATGTCAAATGTATGAGCATATTTTTATATGATAAACTCGTCATTCAAGGGGTGACATGTGGTCGTAATGATTGCATAATGAACAAGAATTTTGATTCTTACCAAAACTCCACAACAAAAATTTCTTGAGTGACGACCATTGTGTCACCCATAAGTCCTGAATTCAAGATGCTTTAAAAAGGGCTTGTTTTGATGCAAAACAATGTGTAAGGAGCATACACCCTAAAAGCTAGTTCTAATCCTTTTATATAAGACATGGAGTAGGTTTATCACTTGGTCTCTAAAAAAGGTCTCTCGTTATCCTAGTGATCACCTTCATAAAGGCAATATGAGAGCTTAATAATAGGTAGTGGGATGACTCGTATACCAATTAATACTAGTCCAAGCACTCAACAAAGAGTTGGATGGTTTCACAAACTTAAATTCTGACTGAAAGTCATAGGGCTTTCGTTACTTCCCCACCTAACCTAAAGTTTCCATGTGCTCATCTTATAACGATATATCGAAAATAAACTAATGATGCATCAAAACATATACACATGAGCTAAAACATAAATAAAATAAAAAAGCCAAAATACAAAATATTAAACACATCAAAACAGATAAACCACAATAAATACACAAAGCTTAATCCAATCCTATAAAAATAATATTGTCCCTAGTGGAGTCCTCATTCTATTGCACATGGACGAGTACTGTCAGGGGCGTTCACTTAGAGTCACCACCTAGTTGTTTGGTTTACGGTTGTTAGGAAACTTGGGTATTTTGGTCTTATTAAAGATTCAAGGGTAAGAGACTGATTATGGCTAGAGAAGGTATTAACATCTCTAGCGCACCCTAACTGAGGTAATCTGCTTTGTGGTTTGATGTGGTTTAGGGGTTTTGATGGTTCTTTAGGTAGTGGTTTATTTGTGGTTTAGAATTTGAGATTTACGCTTCTAAATAAACCCAGTGTTTAAGAATTTATTATGGACTCGTGTACTCAAATAAATTCTTAGGAAAAAGTTCTTTGTAATTCGTGTATTATGGTGAAAATACTCCCAATTAAAATTGATGAACTTTAGAAAAACTATGAGAAATTTCTAGTTAACTTTGATATTTCAAATAGCAACCTCACTTGTAGGTCCAACGCTTTATATCAAGATTTTTAACCGTTAATTCTCATGAATTAAAACAAATGGTGATTTATTGAAATATTGGCTAAATTCTCATGAATTTAATACTAATTATTAAATCCTAAAATGCATGCAAATATGTATTTCGAATTTTCTTTGTATTTTTGAGACACTTGGTTATATGCAATTAAAACATTTAATTCTTTTTGTCCTTTTGGTTTTGAACATTCAAAAACATATAAAAAGAATACAAACACACACACCGATTTCTTTTTACTATATTTTACTCACACGCCTCTAATTATCAATTTACAAATTACCAAAATTTAAAATAAACCAAACAACACTTTGAACAATTGCAAAAATTCACAAATCAATCTGCTGGGAATTCTAGAACAATGTTGGAAGGCTTATGAGTTGCACGAACAGTGGTGGCGCGTGGTCTCACACACCACCGCCATTGGCGGTGCGTGGGTTCACGCGCCGCCGTAGGTAAGCCCAGGAGATAGGTGGATCTGGAATGGCTTCCCCTCTTCTAACTCCCTATGCCAGCATTAAGGAGCAACACCACCTGCAAAACCAAGAAAAATCCACAAACAGTCTGTTTTAATTTTTCTTTCCTTTTCTCCAAATTCACCTCTCTCTCTCTCCATTAATCTTTTCTCCTTCTTTATAGGTTCAATGCCACCATTGCTTGATGTTGTCTTGATGGTCGAGAAGAGAGAGTGTTGCCATTGCTGGTGGAGGTGGGTCACAATGGTTGTGGACGTGGACACACTAAAAAAGACATTGCTGCTAGGAGAAAGAGATGATGTTGCTAAGTCATGAGAGAGTTGGGCAGAGAAGCGTTGGTGAGGAGATAAAGGCAGCTTAATGAGAGAGGTTATGTTGGGGTTGTGAAGATATTGACAAAGAGAGAGGTTGCAATGGCAAAAGCTGCAGTAAATGTAGGGTAGTTGGTTTGGCCAGGGGAGGAGGGCTCTGGAGGTTAAGGTTTGTTTTTCTTGTGTATGGGTTGGAGTTTGGGTGCAGGTGAGGTTAGGTCATGAGCTGGAGGAAATGCTGAGGGAGAAGTTTTATGTGTTGTTGATGATGGATGGTGTATCGCCCCATACTTTCATATGCATTTATAGTTATTTTCCTACGATTTGGTACGTAAAAATATGGGTAATTAATTTATTGATTTTTTTACAATTCTTATATAAAAGTCTACTGAAATTTCCACCGAAATTTCGGCAGAGTCTCCCTTATACTAGAAGGTCCCAAGTTATTGACATATACCCTATTTACATTTCTAATATCTCACTTCTCATAACTCAATCACGACCCAATCATTCTGGGTCTTAATCCCACAAACATCATCATCATCATAATATTTATAACATCCATTGAACAAGAAATATCATTATAGAGGAATAAATACAAATGTTTTAATATTTCAAAATACAAGGATATACTCCCTAGAACTAGATAACAAAAAGTGAACAAAAGCTAGGATCTACTCTTGTCGTGCATGCAATGGTCCTAAAACAAAATACATATTATTGAACATGAATATCACAATAAATATAGTAGCATAAATATCCAACAATTTAAAAATGCAAACATGTATTCATATTCTATTCACTTCTCCATTTTTCTTTCCATTGGAACTCTTTCTCATTCAACTAATAAAACCATTTCATCTTTCATTTTCAACTTCCATTCAAAATTCCATAAGATCAACCACAACTATTTCTGCCTAACTCATTGTCAATACCAATTTCACTAATATCATCATCACCCCGTAGGCGTCGATGCATAGTGATTCCCTTACCTAGGACCCTAACATACACTAAGTGTATGCTAGTCGATGCATGGTAATCCCAACATACACTAAATGTATGCTAATCGATACATGGTGATCCCCTTACCCGGGATCCTAACATACACTAAATGTATGCTAGTCCATGCCCCTTAGGCGTCGATGCATGGTGATCCCTTTACCTGGGATCCTAACATACACTAAATGTATTCTAATCCATGCCCTATAGACATCGATGCATGGTGATCCCCTTACCCGGGATCCTAACATACACTAAATATATGCTAGTCCATGCCAATTCCACCCATTAATATTGTCATTTTTTGTCCGACAATAGTTATCATTATAAATTTCCATTTTGAACATGATTCATTTCTTTTAGAAGCTAAAATATAATATCAAATGTTCCCCAAAGGTAAAGGATCTAAATTTTCACCTTTAACACGTCTAAATAGTCGCTTTAGTGACTTCCGAATCTGCCAGCAGAGGTCGCGTTCCGACCTCTCCTCAAATATTTTACTATATCCAAAGTTTTAGGACCCTATTTTAAGCAAGGTTGGTCTCGTTGGAAAGATAAGACATGAGGCTACACATCTCATTAAGGGAGGAGAGCCCATTTCTGCCCCCAAGACACTCGAAATTATTCATCAACAAATCAGACCTACTGTCCTATAGAGTCTGTCATGACCCAGTCTCGGTTGGTAACCCATAACTGGAGTTATATAGCTCCAAATTAAGTAAGATCAGTTTCCTTAGTTAGTCAACATCCAAAACGACAATTACTATGGGGAACCTGGTCCTAACTCCCTCATCCTCCAACTTGAATTCTCTTCATAAGTCAGGAGACGAATCTGGCCAGATTCATTAACCTTTCCATTTACACACAACATCCACAATTCAACTTTTTCTCTTTTATCTCAACCCCTAGCCATATCACATACCATATAAGAGTGTTAAAAATATCTTTTTAAGATCCAATTTATCCTATTTATTTCAATCTTCCCTCTTAACATCAAAATAGAACATTTTTATTGATTTTACGAACTTTCCGAACAATATTCTTCTAAACACAATCCTTAACATTTCAACATGCAATTTTCCTCATTTTGACACAATTAAACACATATCATCAAGCTAAATATGTCAAATTAAACATCCTCCCCCTTTGATGCATAATTGACTGAAAGCATGGCCTTAAGGAACCAAGAGTTCCCTCATTCCTTTCATGTTAATTTCATTCAATTCACACACACATTCATATAAAAAAAAACAACCTATTATAATAAATTCATTAAGGAAAACCACAATTTCCCCCTTTTCCTCTTTGCTCTTCAAATGGCCAGCTAACTTTCCTTGCCCCCACTCATGTGGTCGTCTCTTTATATCAATCTGAGTTGTCCTTAGAAATTAGGATAACAAGCACAATAACCTTATATAATTTTTTCCCCGGCAACACTCATGACACCAACCATCATGTTTAATCTTGTTTTCACTATCAAATTTCTCATCCTTTACTATTATAAATCATACCTACTTGCAGTTCCTGATGCTCAAGCTCCTTTCACCGATGTCCCAACTCCGAATGCTACTCCTAACATTTATCGGAAGGCATTCCTATTAGTACCAACCTGTAAGTCAACAATATCAACATGCATTATTCATGACATTTCTAAACAAAACCACATAACCTCATTCCCTTTAATCATGCATTATTTATTACATGGATAATATTTCTTTTGTATACTTTTCTATTAATAATATTAACCTTAACATGCATTATTCATGACATTTATAATATATTTTTTTGTATACTTTTCTATTAATAATATTAACCTTAACATGCATTATTCATGACATTTCTAAACAAAACCACATAACCTCATTCCCTTTTATCATCAATGCCATAACCACCTTCCCTCTTTTCTTTTTCCTTGTTATATCCTTTTCTTAATTTTATGAAATAATCACACCCCATATTCATTTAATTTTCCTTCTCCCATGGTCGGGCATCTAGCCCAATTTTTCTCCTCCATCAATTTTTTTTTTACCATTATCTAATTTCACAATATCAACATAAACCATAAAAAACCAATATCTAAAAATATTCTACCAACATTAACACAAACCCTAACTTTTCCAAAATTTAGGAATTTCAAATAATTATGTGTAAAACATAACAAATCAAGAAATTATCACTTTAAAACAACTTACCCAAGTGTATTAAGCAGGAATCAAAGCTCACTGCATTACCCTGGTTTTCTATTCATCATCTTCCTCATTCAAAGTCTACTTTCTCCCTCTAGAACTTCTCTTTGTCTCCCAAGTTCCCTTGTTCCTTCTTTTCTCTCTTGTTTTTTGTTGATTTCTTGCTAAAAACACTTTTCCTAACACAATTTTTAGGTTCCTCCTTGCCTTTCTCTCTCTTTCTCTCCCAGACTCTCTTTTCTCCTCATATTTTTTTTGTCCAACAATGGTTTAATGAAGAAGAGAGTTGCTGAAATTTTCCAGCTAGTTAAGCATATTTACAAAATTGCCATTAATGATTTTCATGCTATTTTCAGTCTAATTGTTGACATTATTTGACAACTTTACTGAACTTTGATCACCCTAAAATTTTAACTGTATATAAAACTATATGTGAAGGAGGCCCTCATAAATGTTTAGTCTAGTCCGATGATTGGATTGAGTGTTATGCTTAATAGTGCTAAATTGGTCAGTAGGTGATTTTTACGCAAGAAAAATCCACTTTTCTTGTTTAACCCTTTTATAAAATATATACATTAATCCTCTAAACCCTAGGGGTTATTTTATCATTTGTACATAAACCTCTTACCTTCTGTTATTTGATCATTGACCTCTATTGGTCTTACGTATTTATTTTTTCCCCATAAATTTTTCTTTCTAACAATTTAGCATTATATTCACTTTTCATTTCATTAATTTCACAATTTTTATCTTGATTTAGGTTTTTTTAATGTAATTTAACCCATTTTACTATTGGTTAAATTTCTCATATTTTAATAACCTAGAAAAATTATAATCATGAGGGTTTACAGATGGCTTGTAAGGCGGCTGTTTTAGGTGTAAAGGGATTGGAGAGGAAAAGTTAATGAAGGGAGGCTTTACTAGGGAAAATGGATCTGGTGTTTTTTTTATGGGGGGGTTGCAAGAGATAAGTGAGATGGAGGGGCTCAAGGTTTAAGGTTGAAGATGGTGGCAGTAAAGATGGAAAAAGAAGGGGAAGTGAGTGTTTTCTTTTTTGTGAGGGTGGCGGCCTTGGGTTGGGAAGATGGATGGGTATAAGAGGGGCGGCGGCCAAGTCTCTGTTTTAGGTTTTGTTTTACGGCGCCTCTTAATTTCTTCCTTTTTTGTGTGTGTAACCACCACCTATTTATAGGTGAAAACAAAGTTTGTTATTTTTAATTGCTTAGTCTCCAAGAAAACTTGGTGACCAAGCAACCCAAAAAACAAATTGGTCCTTTAACTTCTTTATTTTCATATTTGGACCCTTGCAAATTTTGATTTTTATTATTTTTTTGTATTTTGAATTTTTTAAAAAAGAGTAACTTTAACATCGACTTAAAAAACGCATTGACATTGAACGTGTAGGAAAAAGACGCTGCAAGTGACGTAAAGACATCAAAAACATTTTTTTTTATTTTTGTTGTCTTGCTATTTTTGGTGTTTTTCAAAAATTTATCAAAAATTAGGTCAGAAGTTGGGTAGTAACAATACTTCTCTAACTCAATACCATTAAGTGGAAAAAACTTATTGAAAAGAATAATAATTTATTTTTTAATAAGAGAAAATAATACAGAAGCCAATGATTTGCTCAACATGGATTACAGTATTAAGTGGCCTTTGATCATTGTGGCATTATCCTAGTAAGGATTGTCAATTGACCAACTACTATTGATATCTAACTGGAGTATGATAAATTAAAACAATATTGATTCCATGGTTGAAAATACAAAATACGATCATAATAAAACCATTGTTGTCAATTATTGGAGTCTTACTTAGATGCTTAAGACCAAATTAAGATTTATTGATCATGTTTGAGATTCATGAAGGACTCTATGGAGTTCATTAACCCAACATCAAGATGAGATGATTAATCATGAACCATAACTTTTATTATCCAGGAATAACCAAGGATTGCATTCATTATAAAAACAGGTATAAAAATGTCATTAATCTAGTTCAATCCAACATATACCATAAAATAAACTCAATACAATGGCCAAACCATGGTCATTTAAAGGATGAAAAATTAACATTATTGAAAAAATATATCCACCATCATAAAAAAGACATAACTATATCCTTGTAGCCATATATTACTTCATTAAATAGGTTAAATTTATTTTTTATGAATTGATCAATCAAGAAACTATGATTAGATTCATTAAGAACAAAATCATCCATAAATTTGAACTACTGGAAACCATCACCACTGAACAAGGATTAATGTTTACTAAAGAGGATGTGATGCAATTTCACACAAGAGTATGTATTTTAAAAAAAACAATTCTACTAATTATACTCAGGAAAATAGGCAAGCTTAATTGACCAACAAAACAATAATCCTTAAAATTTAGAAATTGGTCAGAAGTAGTACCAAAGAGGTATGATGTTTTATCAAAGGTACCATAAGCATATATAACTTCATAAAATGCTATAAGAACTTTACCATTCACTTTAACATGTGGCAATGATACTATGTTTCCTATAAAGCTCATAATATATTATTTAGAAAGGATATATAAAGTGAAATGGATAGTTTAGAATATCAATCTGTTATGCTAGCAAAGTTGGAGGATTCAAATAAGGTAAGACTTGCTATATTAGATTATTTACTAGCACATAAGAAAAAAGTTCAAAAAAGCATACAACAAATATATTTAATTAGAGAATTTTCAGCTAGAGATTTGGTATGGAAGGCCATTTTATCAATTGGCTATAAAGATCTAAAATTTGGCAAATGATTCCTAAACTAGGAGGGTCCATATATTAGTGCCAAAGTTCTTAAACAAGGTGCTTATCAACTAGCAAATTAAGATAAGGAGATGTATTTTTTTTTATCAATCAATGGTTCATATGTAAACCTCTGATCATCAAATTCTATGATGCTTATGAAACCCAATGGCAAATCTCATCGTGTTAATTGAATAACAAGAAAATAAAATAAAAATAGAATATGTAGTTAAGATGGAAAATCTCATCCCATTGCTTTTTATAGTGAGAAGCTTAATTCAAACTCTTAAGCATTACTGACCTTACTTGATCTATAAAGAGTTTATCCTTTTTACAAACCATGATTCTCTGAAGCATTTAAATTCCCAAAGTAAACTGAATGCATGACATGCTCATTGGATGGACCATCTGCAATAATTTGAATTTGTTATTAGACATAAGTCAGGGACTAAAAATAAGGTGGCTGACGCCTTAAGCAGGAGACCACACTTGTTACACATGTTTTCAGCTAATGTTACAGGTTTTGATATCTAAAAACAGGGTATGCCAATAATGAGGACTTTGGCAATGTACGGAATGATAAGGAGATATATATTTTTTTTATCAATCAATGGTTGATATGTAAACCTCTGATCATGAAATTCTACAATGCTTATGAACTCGATGGCAAATCTCATCGTGTTAATTAACAGGAAAATAAAATAAAAATAGAAGTATGTAATTGAGATGGAAAATCTCATCCCATTGCTTTTTATAGTGAGAAGCTTAACGATACTCGCCGGCGATACTCAATATATGATATGGAATTCTATGCTTTAATTCAAACTCTCAAGCATTGGCGACCTTACTTGATCCATAAAGAGTTTATCCTTTTTACAAACCATGATTCTCTAAAGTATTTAAATTCCCAAAGTAAATTGAATGCATGACATGCTCATTGGATGGACTATCTACAATAATTTGAATTTGTTATTAGACATAAGTCAGGGACTAAAAATAAGGTGACTGACACCTTAAGCAGGAGACCACACTTGTTACATATGTTTTCAGCTAATGTTACAGGTTTTGATATCTAAAAACAGGGTATGCCAATGATGAGGACTTTGGAAATGTACGGAATGATAAGGAGATATATATTTTTTTATCAATCAATGATTGATATGTAAATCTCTGATCATGAAATTCTACAATGCTTATGAAACCCAATGGAAAATCTCATCGTGTTAATTGAATAATAGGAAAATAAAATAAAAATAGAAGTATGTAGTTGAGATGGAAAATCTCATCCCATTGCTTTTTATAGTGAGAAGCTTAATGATACTCGCCGGCGATACTCAATATATGATATGGAATTCTATGCTTTAATTCAAACTCTCAAGCATTGGCGACCTTACTTGATCCATAAAAAGTTTATCCTTTTTACAAATCATGATTCTTTGAAGCATTTAAATTCCCAAAGTAAACTGAATGCATGACATGCTCATTGGATGGACTATCTGCAATAATTTGAATTTGTTATTAGACATAAGTCAGGGACTAAAAATAAGGTGGTTGACGCCTTAAGCAGGAGACCACACTTGTTATATATGTTTTCAGCTAATGTTACAGGTTTTGATAATCTAAAAATAGGGTATGCCAATGATGAGGACTTTGGCAATGTAAAGAATGATATCTCCACTCAGGGTACATCTTGTAATGAGTATTTGTTGCGTGATGGATTTCTATTCTACAAATCGCATCTACGTGTTCCGCGTGGTTTTTTTCGGGAGTTTCTAATTACGAAACTCCACGGTGGGGGCTTAGCTGGGCTCTTTGGTCATGATAATACCTTTGTTATTGTTGTTGATCAATTCTATTAGCCTTGAATGTGGAGGGACATGCATACAATGATGTTCATGATGAGTGCAAACAGCGCCTGACCTTCCATACAAACTCTTATGCAGCTTCGACAAATGCAAAATGCAAGGATCGACAATTTAATGAAGGTGATGTGGTTCTAGTTCGTTTGAGACTAGAGCATTTTCCTCCAGGGAGTTTTACCAAGCTTCATGCATGCAGATCAGACCCTTTTCAAGTAACCAAGAAATTAGGTTCTAATGCCTATGTCATTGATTTACCCTCTGATTTTGGTATTAGTCTTGTTTTTAACATTGAAGATCTTACAGAGTTCAAGGGTGATGTTGATGAAATTGTTGCAATACCAGTACCGAAAGTAACCCAGTGCTGTGAGTTCTAGAAATTATAGCACCACGAGATGAGAATGCTGCCATTCTTGACCATCAATTTATTACCACTCATCGAGGAGGTTATTATAAGTTCTTAGTGTAGAGGAAAAATCATCCAACTTTAGACTATGTCTGGTTAGAAGCTTTAGAAATCAAGCGTTTACACACATATCTATTTGCTGCTTACACTTGTCAAAACTTGCCAGTGTCAAGTTCTTCATGGGAGCCGGAAATTGATGCAAATCAGGAGAAGGATTCCTCATAGTTCCGTGATCAATGACTCCGTAAACATTGGAGTTGTTATGATATACAAAGGATTTTTAGGAAGCCTATGTATTTGCTGCAATTCTATTTCTTTTTCTGTGTATTGTTTTCCTAGTTTATTGCTTTTCTAGTTGGAGTTGGAGATGGTATGATTGGATTGATATTTAAGGTGGGATGAAAATAATGAAGGCAGTCTATTTTTTTTTTTGTTTTTTGCCATTTTACGAATTTGAATTCAGTTTTACTTGGAGTGATTCCAACGTTATAGAGGGATTCTGTGTTTGCCCTACTCTTGGCTTTAGCGTGAGGTTGATCCGAGAGACTTGGCATCATTCCTAAGCTTGGAAAGGGATCCCCGAACCACTAGGTTCATCATCTGAAGTCTTCCTACAAGGTTTTATTCTTATTTTTTCTATCCTTTTATTAGTGGCTATATCAACCTTTATTGATCTCCTTTTTCCTTCAGTTGCTTTTTACTTCTTTTTTTTTTTGGCCTACTATGCTGGACTGTCAGTGCTCTCGTTCTTAACTATGGTTCGATTTTCTCCCCTTGAATTATTCAACTACAAGTTTTTCATCTTCAATGTATTGATATCCATATTGATTAAGCCTTATTGCATATGGTGAGCCAGTAATTTTGTAGTCTATATTAGGGTATACCATTGAGAGAGATTTATATTCATTTATTTATTGGCATGTGTTCACGAGAGGCTAGCTTTTTAGACTACCATCTGCTAAACTGATGAAGCAAACTTCACCTGCATTGTTCTAGCTTAAGTCATAATCTGCATATTTGTTACAAAATTCTGCGAGGGACTTCTTAATTTGCTCCTGTGCACTTGAATTGGTGCTTTGTTGTTCTTTTTTTCCCCTCCCGTCAGGTCTTACATTGTTTTGGGTCAATACTTTTACCTTCACTTTGAAGGTTTCCAGCTTGACATGACCTATATGTATATGGCATTCCTCTGTTACATAAATGATGAAACTAATGCTCATAATTATAGCAAGTTGAAGATATTGCCAAATCACCAACTCATCAAAGAGGAAAATAAGGAATCTTATCTACCATATCATATCAGGCATATATACAAGAAATATTCTAGAAATCAAGTGAATATCTTATCATTCATTGAATCCTAAATATAGTGACCTGAATAAAGGTATTGTAATATATATATGATGTAACAATAAAAAATGTATCTTTTTTAAAAAAATATTCTTCTAAATATCTCTTCTCCTAGTTCTTACCTTGTTACATGGTATCTATATCTCTTCTCCTTGTTCTCACCTTGTTACATAGTATCAGAGCCTCTAACTCACATCGTATAAATGGCATCATCCTCAAACTAACATTGACACACTAATGGCAATTGTCACGAGGCAATTTTTCGTCATACGAATAAACCCGTGCGGCAGCCTACTGCCTCACTAGACTCAACCTTCCCTCGCCAATCCCACTCGTGTTTGCCTAGTAACTATGCAAGTGGAATACACAAGTAGAATAAGAATCAAAGTGCACAACAAGCTTTACAGGAACTCTTTCCGAACCTTTATTAATCTCGTACACAAAGGAAACTATACACAAATTCGTATGTGTGCTATACACAAAGATTGCATGCTACACCAAGCTATCTCTAACTAGTGCTCTACATGTTCTTGCATGCCCCTACATGCTGAACATTCCCCACCCTTGCTGCTACATACCCATACATGCCGCACCCTCGACTAAGAGCTACAACAAGTATTTATAGACAAGCATTTACAAGGCACATCCCATTCCTACTTTTAAGGAAGTAGTGGGACACTATCTCACCCATGTTCACCCATGAACATAGTGGCCCCATTATCTACCAAGTAGTGGGTAGTTTTCCCCCATGATCTCCCATGATCTTAGTGGGTTGAGAGTAACCCCTGGTCAGCCCCCATGTTCAGCCCCTATGATCTTGGATGTCTATAACTGCCACTACCCACGTTCTGCATGCCCTCCTGGCAGCCCCATCTGCCAGTTCTTGCTACGTCATCTGTTGAGTCACTCACATGCCTTGGACAGTCCTTCATCCAAGTTTTGCCAAGTCAAACCACCGACTTGCACAAGCTGTTGCGTGCTGCCAAATTCGCATCTGCGTGCAGGCTACTAATGTTTACGCTGCCGAATTCGCATCTACATGCAGGATGCCAATGTCTGCGCTGCCGAATTCTGTGATAGCCCTAGTTCTCATTAACCTATCCTCCTGACGAGTTTTCCTGCGTGGCCTGGACAGTCCATCGTCCAGCTCATGTTCCTCAACAATCTGCGCTGCCGATTTTCCTTTGACGAACCTACAGCCACACAAATTTGCGTTGCTGATTTCTTCCCCTGTTGGCATGGCTGCCAGCACCCCTAGGCACTGTTTTGGACAGCCTGCCAAAGTGTGCACCTCGTGCACATTTGACACTGTTACAGCAGTCTTTTACGCCCCCTTACAAAAGTCTTAAAAGATAGCCATCATGTCTGGAAAGCACAATTAATTCCTTTTTTTCATGGGCAAGGACTTTTTCGATGCATTGATGGAACCATTATAGCCCCACCCAAGGAAGTCTTAATCGTTCACTCTAAACTTGGAACTTCTTCCTCCACTTCCAATCCTCTTTATGAACATTGGAAACGTCAAGATGCCATTGTGGTTGCTATTAATTTCTCCACCATATCAGAAAACATCCTTGTTCAGATGGTATCTCATACCACCTCTGCTGCAATTTGGTGTACCCTTGCAAAATCCTTTTCCTCTTAATCATGTGCTTAGGTTATTCATCTTCGAACTGAACTTGTGAATACTCGCAGGGTGCACAGTCAACACATGACTACTCCATGCAAATCAAACGCATGATAGATGATCTTGTAATCATTGGTCATGATCTTTACTGTGATGATATCATATCATATCTTTTATCAGGACTTCGTCATGATTATGATCCCTTTGTTACCACCATCTATGCCTGTACTGATCCTGTCACACTAGAAGAAGTATATGCACTTATTTTCTCATAATAGTGTCACAACTTCATGATAACAATCAAACAATTGTTCAACTAGCATCTTATGTTGCTACTTGCCAGCCTAGTCTTAGTTTCTATAGAGGGCTCAGAGGATGAGGGTGCAGTTTCAGAGGTGGTTCTTTTCATGATGGTTACAATGGTCATAACTTTTTTCATTGAGAAAGTGTGGTATGCCAGGTGTGTGATAAACCTGACCATACGACTAAGAACTGTTATCATCGGTTTGACATTACTTATCATGACTTTACTCCCAAATCCTCTAACATTCATGGCTTAATGGTCATGATTTTTACTACTTCAGAATCAGATTGGCATCCTGATACAGGTGTCACACATCATCTCACCAACAACATGACCAACTTGATTTTATGGAGTGATGAGTATATTGGTTCAAATCAAGTTCTTGTTGGCAATGGTGCAGGTTTGCATATTTCTAAAGTTGGTTCTTCAATTTTTCATCATTCTAAAACACCATTGGTTTTAAATCAATTGCTTCTTGTTCCTAATATACAAAAAAACTTAATCTCTGTTAAAAAAATTTGCGTTGATAATCTAGTATACTTTGAGTTTCATGATTCCTTTTTTCTTATCAAGGATTACTCGAGGAAAATCCTTCATCGTGGCACATTTGAGGATGGTTTATACTCATTCTCCAATCTACAAGATATCCTTCCTCCTCTTGTATTCATAGTTGTGCATGCTTCCTATCCGTTATGGCACTACCATCTTGGTCATGTATCCTTTCCGATTCTTCAAAAATCAATTTCTGCATTTGCTTTTCCTATTGCAAATAAACCACTTCCAGTGTGTTCAGATTGTTAGTTTGTTAGAAGTAGTAAATTGCCCTTCAAAACCAACAAACACAAATATGCTTATCCTTTAGACTTAGTGCATATTGATGTTTGGGGATAGCACATCTATTGTCAAACTTCGGTGCTCGATATTATATATGCTTTGTAGACGATTGCACTAAATTTATGTGGCTTTTTCCTTTCAAATTAAAATTTGATGTAGAAAATGTGTTTCTGCATTTTAACACTTATATTAAACACCAATTTAATCGTAAAATTAAAAATATCCAATCTGACTAGGAGGTGAATATCATTGTATGTCTACTCTCCTCACTAAGATTGGCATTCATCATCATAAAGCATGTCCATAAACTTATCAACAAATGGGTGTAGTTGAATGTGATAAATTATTGAAGTTGGTTTATCCATGCTCTCTCATTCCAATCGTCCTCAACTGTTTTGGGAAGATGCCTTGGTAACTGTAACTTATATTATCAATCGTCATCCTACCCCTACCCCTATACTAAATCAAAAGTCTTCATATGAAATTGTTTATCATCATAAACTAGATTACTATTTTTTAAAGTTTTTTTTGTTGTACTTTTTGAAGACCATATAACAATCACAAAATTGATTTTAGGTCTAAAACCTATGTCTTTATTGGCTATAGTCTCAATTGGTGATGTAAATGTCTTGATCTTGCAATAGATAAAGTTGATGCGTCACATCATATTGTCTTTGATGAATATTCCTTTCCATGTAAGAATCATCATAGAGATGAACAGAGAAGTGAATAGAATTAGAGGGAGATACTGCAATGCAAAGGAAGAAGAAAATGTTTTTGTGTATATTCACTTATTATGTTTGCCAGTAGTGTTAAATTCATTTTATATGAACTAAAGGTGAGAAGCTTGTTTACGTAATCTAATTAACAGTAACAGACTTTGTTAATTGTCTAACAATATTAACAAACTTTCTAGCCATTATATTCTTTATTCTCTTGACAGGTGGCAACAGCAGACCCTTTGATATCTTGACAAGAATTATCGTCACTCACCTTTTGTATCTCAAATCTCGTCCTCCACATCACTCTCCTTTTCTATTGCTATATCTCTTATATAACTAACACATATAGGTACCAATGCTTCTTCATTCTTTCCAATCAATGATTCTAGATTGCCAGTATCCTCATCATCATCTGACCAAGGCTCTCAGCACCCAACCAGTAATATAAATACTCATTCTATGGTCACCAGATCCAAAAATCATAGTTCTAAGCCTAAACAAGCACCCGATGGTAATGTTTTATATCCCATGCAACGAGCCTTGTCTCCACTTCTCCAACTTACACTGAACTTACTTCCTTTTACCGAAGCCTCTAAATTTTCTCATTGGCGTTCTACAATGAATGCTGAATTTGATGCCTTGTTATAGAATCATACTTGGGATCTGGTTCTCCACCATACCATGTTAATGTCATTGGATGTCAATGGATTTTTAAAATAAAAAGAAGAGCTAATGGCATAATTGAACGATATAAGACTCGACTGGTTACTGAAGGCTATAGTCAATAGCATGGGGTGGATTTTAATGAGACTTACAGTCCAGTTGTTAAGCCTGATACTATACGGCTTGTATTATCTATTGCTATCAGCAATAATTGGTCTATTCGCCAACTAGATATTCAAAATGCCTTTCTTCATGGTAACTTGGCAGAGACTATCTGTATGGCCCAACCTCTTGGCTTCAAGCATCCTTAATTTCCTTACCATCTGTGTAAGGTCAAACATTCATTACATGGCCTTAAACAGGCTCCTCGCTAGTGGTTTTCTCGCTTTGCTACTGTTTTGGTTAAGTTCGGCTTTGTTGGCAGTTGAGTAGATTTGTCTCTCTTTGTTTACAATTAGAAATCTAGCACCATATATATATTTATATATGTTGATGACATTATCATCACTGGCTATGATGATAATGCCCTAGCCGAACTTATTCAAAAGCTACGACAAGAGTTTGCCATTAAAGATCTTGGCCCTCTCTCATTCTTTTTGGGCATTGAAGTTATACAAGATAATACAGGTCTCTCTATCTCACTTAACGACGTTATTTTGTTGATGTGATCTCCTCAAACGGTGCTATATTGTTGATCTCCTCAAACGGTCTAACATGGATTGTGCAAAGCCATGCCAAACACCCATGTCCACTAATGTGTCTTTAACTACCACTGATACTGCAACTTTTCATGATCCATTTATATAACGAAGCATTGTTAGGGGACTTCACTATCTATCCCTTACTCGTCTTGATATTACTTTCTCAGTCCATCTTGTTAGTAAATTCATGCATCAACCGAAGAACTCTCACTAGTAATGTGTTAAACGAATACTATGTTATCTCAAGCAACCCATTTCCTTTGGTTTGTTCTTATCTCGCACATGTTCCTTCACATTTCAAGCCTTTTCATATGCGGATTGGGCAGGAGACACAAATGCTCGCCAATCGATTGGTGCCTATTGTGTATTAAAAAACAAGCTATAGTTGCTCGTAGCAGTATAGATGCAGAGTACAAAGCTCTCACAAACACCACTGCTGAACTACAATTGTTACAATCCTTGGCTTTAGAACTTAATCTGCGATTTTCTCAATATCCCACTCTGTAGTGTGATAATATTGGCACTACTTATCTATCTTCAAATATGGTCTTTCATGCTCATACAAAACATATAGAAATTGATTTTCATTTTGTTAGAGACCTTATTGCACAAAACAAATTATATGTCAATTATCTATCCAATCGTGACCAACTAGCCGATCTTCTTACGAAACCTCTCTCTGCTACGTGGTTTCAACTCCATTGCTCCAATCTTAACATTTGTGATCTACCGTTAAGATTATGGGGGCATGTTGAAGATATTGCCAAAAATTATAAAGATATTGCCAAATCACTGACTGATAAAAGAGAAAAATAAGAGATCTTATCTACCATATTATATTAGGCATATATGCAAGAAATATTCTGGGAATTAAGTTATCATTCATTGTATCCTAAAATATAGCGGTTTGAATTAAGGAATTGTAATATATATATATATATATATATATATATATATATATATATATATATGATGTAACAGTAAAAAATTGTATCTTCTTAAAAAATAATACTCTTCTGTATATCTCTTCTCCTTATTTATCAATCCCTGCTATTTTGGCTGGTAGGTGTAGGAAGTTATATTCTATTTTCAAAGCCTACTATTGAATCTTTTTTAATGTTTTTTTTTCTTTATATATAGGTGTTAATGAGAGAATAATGCCCTCGACAGGTTGATGAAAAAATGACTTTAAACCTTGTGAATGATGATATTTGTGTTGTAATTCTAAATTTGATCCTCTATACAAATGGAGTAATAATGTTATATAAAAGATATAAAGATGATGAGAAGAAAAAATTTATGGGCTTGAAAGTCTCCAATATATATATATATATATATATAAAAAGTAGAAAACCTAAAAAATTAAAAATAAATGAGGTCCATTAAAAAAAAAACCCATTACAAAACCAAGTCCAATTTAAAAAAAAAAAAACTCTAAATAAAGCAATGAGATTTTGCTGATATTAAAAGGAAAAAACTAAACCAAACTACGTTAAAATTAATCGATTTAAACTAATTTTTGCTTTGAACTGGTTCAAAACTTTGAAAAAAAAAATTGATTTGGTTATTTATTTTGGTCTAAAATTAAACTAAAAAAAATATTCACTTTTAAAAAGGACATGTCATGAATTAAAATTTTTGTAAATATTTATTTTAATTACCTTGAGTTTTTATTTAAAAACTACATTATTCATAAAATAAGAAGACTTGTTTTGTCAAAATAAAAAAGAGATGTATAAAAAAAAAGATTTTAACTTGAGAAATACACTTTCTCCTTCTGAATTTAAATCTTTTAAACTTTTATAAATATTTATTTTAATTGCTGTAAAATTAAATAAAATCTTACTTAGAAAATAGCCATGCGACAATGTAGGGTAAAATAACTAGTGTAAAGTAACATTCCTTGTAAATTCACATAGGTGGCTGTAAAATGTAACCAGTTAAAAAATCTTGATGGAAAGATGTGGTGTGATAAGGGTTTGTTTAAGGATGTGGTGTGATAAGGTTGAAATTGTGTTTTATTTTAATTATAATTTTGAAGGTTTGGGTTAATCAATACAGGTTATGTTTTTGAAATTTTTTTCTTAAAATATTAATTATAATACAATTTATATTTTTTTAAAATATTTTTTTTCACAATACTAAATATTTGAAGCTGAAATCACTACATAGTAATATAAAATGTCTCTAACGTACTGCCCACGCCACACAAATATTCTTGCAGAAGAAACATAGCCTCCCAATTATTTATTGTACATACAACACAAGAAAGACATAAAGAAAAACTCACTCTTGCTTATTTATCACATAATATAACGGTAGGATCAACATCATTTTGCTGCATATTAGACTGCCTCTATTGCAAACGACTTCATTTGCAGCAATAGAATTATGCTTCCTTGAACACCAAAAGATTATATTTATTCCTAGGCAGAACACATATCCAGATTCCAGCCCAATTACTGTCAGAATAGCCAATCAACATGATCTTTGGTTCCTTGAAGATATCATAGAATCCTTTTTGTTGCTACAAAAAGAATTTTGTGATATCTAACAAACAATAGTATATCAAGTCTGCTAGGATTCTCCATAAAGCTGGAGATAATACTAACAAAGAATAGTATATCAAGTCTTGAATTTGTGAGGTAGATTAAAGATCCAACAAGACTTCTAAAATTTTTTGAATCCACACTCACCGCACGATCATTCTATTGTAATTTCTCATTTGCTACCATTGGAGATGCTACTGGTTTACACTCTGACGTGTTGAACTTCTTTAAAAGATCTGCAACATACTTTTCTTACGAAATAAAGATTTTCCCTAAAAATGAGTTCACTTGAATGTCGAGAAAATATCTCATCAAACCAAGATTTGTCATCTCGAATTCTTTCACCATAGCAGCCTTGAATTCTGCAACCATATCTTTACTTGTTCCTACATACATTAGATCATCAACACAGAGACAGGCCATTAGAAAGTCTTCTCCCTTTGTCTTTATATAAAGAGATGGTTCAGATTGACTTCTTTCAAATCCATACTGATAAAAATAGAAATTAACTTTGTTGTTCCATGCTTTTGGAGCCTATTTTAATCCTATTTTAATCCATAAAGAGCTTTATAAAGTCTGTAGACTTTTTCTTCTTTTTCTTTTAATTCATATCTTTGGGGCTGCTAAACATAGACTTCTTCTTACAATTCTCCATTAAGAAATGTTGTCTTAACATCAAGTTGAAAAACTTGAAATTGAAGTTGTGCAGATAAGACAAGAACTAATGTGATAGATCCCATTCTTACAATAGGCGTAAAAGTTTTTGTAAAATCAACTTCAGGCTGCTGAGAGTAACCTTTAGTAACAATTCTAGCCTTATGCTTCTGAATATTGTCATCTTCATTATATTTGATCTTGAACACCCATTTTAATCTCACTGCCTTTTTTTTTTTGGTAGATCAACTAACTTCCATATTTGATTCTTTTCAATACTTGTCATCTACCCATTCATAGCTTTCTTTCATTTTTCCTTCTTACTACTTCAAAATTCTGAGGTTCAACTGAAAAGAAAGCAACATGACAAGAGTTGTAAATGTCAGTTAATGGACGAATCCTCTTTAAAGGAGATTCTAAGTCTGATTTGTCATTAGAAGTTTATGAGCTTCCTCCATTCTGAGAATTTGAACAAGTTTTATCTTGAGAATTGGAATCAGACTGCTTTGGAGCTTGAAATGACTCTTGTATTGCTAATTTTGGATTGACTGAATCTTCTCATTTCCAAGCAACAGATTCATCAAAAATAACATCGCTAGATAGAAGTAACTGATCCTTTTTAGGATTGAAAAGTCGAAAGCTTTTTGATTCATCACTATAACCAATAAAGATAAATTTCTTCCCTTTCTTATCAAACTTGTCTCTGCTTTGAGAAGGAATAAGAGCATAAGCAATATTGTCAAATACTTTAAGATGACTTACATCAGGCTTTTGTTTATGCCATTCTTCAAATGAAATTTGATTCCGGATTGCCTTTGTTGGAGATCTATTGAGAATTTAAGTTGCAGTGTTGACAGCTTCAACCCAAAATTTATTAGGAAGTCATTTCCCTTTTTGCATGCTTCTTGTATTTCTTCAATAGTTTTATTCTTTCTTTCTACAACTCCATTATACTGAGGAGTATGTCAGACAGTAAATTGCCTTTGAATCCCATTCTCTCTGTAATAATCAAGAAAAGGCTTGTAAATAAACTCTCCTTCATGATCTGTCCTTAGAGTCTTCATCTAGCACCCACTTTGCTTTTCTAAAAGAGCTTTAAATTGCAGAAAAACAAGGAAAGCTTTTAATTTCTTATCAAGAAAATAAATCCAAATCATTCTAGAATAATCATCAACAAAGGGTAAGAAGTATCTCTTGTTACTCATGGATGGAGTTCGAGTAGCGCCACAAATATCTGCATAAACTAATTCAAGAGGTGCATTGGCTCTCCAAGCAGTCTTTGGAAAATGAAAACGATGTATTTTTTAATGCACACATCCTTCATAGATCCCAGCTTGGTTCTGGATAGAAGGAAGACTAGAAACTTTATTCTTCTACTTTAACAATTGCAAGCCATTGTAATTTAGATGATCATATCTTAAATGCCAAAGACGAGATTCATCAATATGTTCACTTCTCATAGCAGCATTGTGAAGTGATTTAATGTTAAAAGGAAAAATATTATTAGAACTCATCTTGACAACAACTATTCTCTAATTTGTCTTATTATTATAAATCTCACATTGTTTTTCATAAAAACTCAGCTTATAACCTCTTCTCATTATTTATACTACACTTAATAAATTTTGACCAATTCTAGGAGAGTAAAACACATCATAGATACATTTTTTATTACCTTTATTTGAGTGGATCACAACATCACCTCTTCATTTGATTTCCACCCTTTTGTTGTCACCAAGTTCAATATGAGAAGAAAATCCTTCATCAAGAGTTTCAAAGTTTAAGCGATTATCAGTGATGTGATGACTACAACCACTATCAAGATACCAAATTTCTTCTCCTTTATGTTCTACGTTCATGCAGGAATAGAATAACTAATCTTCTTCATTTGAAAAAATTGCTACATTATTTTCTCTATTGTCATCTGCCTTATCTTTATGCCAACAGTTTCTGTTAGAATGAGAAGAATTTTTACATCTAGTACATTTGAAGAAACAATCTCGAGTTTCATGACCAGTTCTCTTGCAATAGTGCAATATGAATTGCTACCTCCTATTCACTACAAATCTGCTCATCCTTTTTTCTCAACTTCTACTTCTGCCTCTACTATGATTCTAACTTTCACTTGCTCTTCCATATGTTTCTTTTATGAAAAATGATCTTCCTCCTCTTTGATCTTGATGAAATCTTGTTGCCTTCCTATTAAAAAAATTAACTTTGATTTGAAAAGCCTACTTCAATGGTTGCTTGCTATATTGGTTTACTCTTTGTTCATGCACTTCAAAAGATCCCATCAATTCATGAATTGAAAGTCTTGGCAGATCTTTTATTTCTTCAATAACAACAACTATATGTTCAAATTTTTATGGTCAAACACCCATGTCCACCAATGTGTCTTTGACTGCCACTGATACTATAACTTTTCAGGATCCATTTATATAAGGAAGCATTGTTAGGGGACTTCACTATCTATCCCTTACTCATCTTGATATTACTTTCTCAGTCCATCTCGTTAGTAAATTCATGCATCAACGGGAGAACTCTCACTGATAGTGTGTTAAACGAATACTATGTTATCTCAAGCATTCCATTTTCTTTGGTTTGTTCTTATCTTGCACATATTCCTTCACATTTCAAGCCTTTTCATATACGGATTGGGCAGGAGACACATATACTCGCCAATTGATTGGTGTCTATTGTGTATTTCTTGGATCTAATTTAATCTATTGGCATATTAAACAACAAGCTACAGTTTCTCATAGCAGTATAGAGACAAAGTACAAAGCTCTCACAGACATCGCTGCTAAACTATAATGGTTACAATCCTTGGCTTCAAAACATGATATGTGATTTTCTCAATATCCCAGTCTTTGGTGTTATAATATTGGTGCTACTTATCTATCTTCAAATCTGGTCTTTCATGCTCATACAAAACACATAGAGATTGATTTCCATTTTGTTAAGGACCTTGTTGCACAAAACAAATTGTGTGTCAATTTTCTGTCCAATCATGACCAACTAGCCAATCTTCTTACGAAACCTCTCTCTGCTACGCGGTTTTAAGTATCTTCTCTATAACTCTTTTATTAGAAACATTGTCTCCATAACTTTTGATTTCCTTGATGATTTTAGTGGTTTTAGAAGAGAAATCTTTAACCAACTCATTATACTTCATTTTAATATTTTCAAATTCTCTAAATAGATTCTACAGACGAATAGAGATAGCTTTTCTGAAAACCCTGGAATTCATTTCTCAAAATCTCTCATCCTTCTCTTGCCTTCTTAATAGGGAAAATCTTAGGATAGATTGATTTGCTTACTCTCTACTGAATTATTCTAAAGGCAATTGCATTTCTTTGCACATTCTACTTATATTCCTTCACATCTTCTTCTAACTAGGATGCAAAAGATCCTATCTAGGATGGTTCTGCAAACCCCTCATCAACTAATGTCCATAAGTCTTATAAAATAAAGATAATCTCCATCTGAGAACTCTAGTATTCATAATATTCTTTATCAAAAATAGGAATCTACATAGTTGTATAGGAAAAAGTAGAAATACTAGAAGAAGAAGCCATAAAGAAAAAATCTTGTTCTGATACCAAATTTGTTAGAAACAAACTGTAGAGGCAGAAGAAAGAAGAAATGGATTGATAAATGGTAGAGCTACAACTCAATACCATAAATGTTTTTTATATTATTCTTTTGATCTGATTGCTTCATAAAAAGAATAGAGAGGCCTATATAACAAGAACTAAATTAATGAAATCTAGGAGCACTTACTCCCACAATCTAGGAAAAACCAAAAGAATATAAAGTCATAAAAGCTAACAATAAATGACATTGAGAGTTACAAATTATACTTTAACACAAGAGAGAAGAAGAATTGAGGAAATTTCATTTTTTGCGGATTTGAAGGATTAATTTGACGACTTCATTCATGCATCTTTAGATCAACACATCAACTGTTTTACGAACACCATCAGCAAGCTACCCTTATTAATTAAATTGTCTTTGTTTTTCTCTTTCTTCTTTGCTTTAAGTCTTGATTATGGATGTGTTTCTTCATATGTTTGGAAAGTCAAAAAATTGATGGATCAATGAGTACTTGTGATGATGCTAAGGAAATCCAAACTTCTCTCTCTTAAAGTTTTCCAACTAAAGTTTCAAACTAGCTGCAACATAATAGAATAATATTGCCTTCTTAATCTAGTGATCGATAGCTTATAGCCTTAGCCAGGTTTTGATAAAGAATCAATTATTCGATCTAAGAAGGAAATTTGGGTTTTAGAATAATTAATTGTAACTTTAAATAATCTTTTCAAAACATGAAAATTCTTATTGCCTTTCTTTAATCTTCCTTGTGGGATTAGAAAACTCCCCAAAATAAGTTAATCAAATTGTCATTAAATACCTTTGGTTCTTCTTTCCTTGTATACTTAGGATGAATAAGGAATCTTTGTAAAAAAAGAATTTTAGAACATTAATAAATATTTGTAACGTTTAAAAACTATATTGCATTCCATTAAAGATTCTTGTAGAACTAGAAAATTCTCAAAACAGTTGTCATATCCTTGTAGAAAAAAGATCATTGCTAAATAGAAAATCTACAAGTCAAAAGAAAGTAAGTAACAAAATTCGTATATCATGTTATGATCTATAATGCAAGTCCTTTCCGAACTTTAATTAACCTCAAAGTTTATCCTAATATAGAAAAATACCTATAGAATCTTCTGGTAAGTTATCTCAGAAATGATGCCATATCACTACCAGAAAATAGGATAACACCAATGGAATTACCGATGGAAAATTTCTGTCGGTAATTTTTACCGACGGAAATAATTCTGTCTCAAAATCTGTCGGAATTAGCCGATGGGAAAACACCGTCGGCGATGCCGCTGGTATATACCGACAGAATAATTTCGTCGGTATATACCGGCGGCAAGAAATTTTTTTAAAAAATTGCAACGGCAGGATGATGTGGATTTTTTCAAACGAATTTACCGACGGAAATACCAAGGGATTCAAACCCGGACAGCCAAGTAGGGACGTGTCGCTAACACCGGCGAAATCACCGACGGAATATTTCCGTCGGTGATTCTGTCAGTAAACGCCAGTATATACTGCCTCTGCCGACACTCTCTCTTCCTCTGTTTCTCCTTCTTCTTCCCCTTCTTCTTCCCCATCCCACCTCTCCCCTCCCAAACTGCAGCCAACCACCCATCTCAACTCTCCCCTCTTCTCAACACAAGCTAGCACTCAAGTTTCTTATACTTTTGTACGTGGTCACAACATCCGTTTATTCTTGTGGATTTTATCATTTTTTGTAAGTAATTCTATCCTTTTTAGTTTTAACTTTTAAATGTGAATTTTATTGTTTTTTTAGTATATTTATTTTGTTAAAGAAACTTGTTGTATGGATGTATAATTTTGTAGTTGTTATAGTTTGTTTTAGATTTTATCAAATTATATTTGTTTGTAAATTGTTGAAATTTTGTTTGAATTACATCGAATTATATTATAGCTTGTTTAACGGGTATGTTTTAATTGTTATCAATTCTATTGTGAAGTTGTGATTTCTGTAAATTTATATATGTATAAATTTGTATGTATGAACATTGATAGTTGATAATTGATAATGAATATTTAACATAAGTGTTTTTTTAGTTTGTTGGATAATTGATAGTGAATATTTAACATAAGAAACCAATATTTTTTTTTTATGTTTTATAAAGATTCAATAGAAGTCATGGATGATCATTCATGGATGTATCGGGACTCACCCTAAGGATTGCGGAGGATGGATTATTGTAACGGTGTTCAGGGTTTTATTAATTTAGCAACATCTATCCCGAGGAATTTTACTGATGGCGGTATTAGGTGTCTATGCAAGAAGTGTAAAAATTTAAAGTTTTTGCATCAAGATGTTGTAACGATGCATCTTCTAACCAAAGGGTTCATGCAGGACTACCTGTGTTGGTATGCACACAGAGAACTATTTGTTCCTAATGAGAGCATGGTTGAAAGGGTGGTCGGGTCAACTTCTAGTGCTAGCAACATGCATGAAGTTGGAAATGAGAACAGTAATCCTTACAGGAATATGGTTATGGATGCAATGAGAATGAGTGAAGGTAATGCTAGTGAATTTCCAAACATAGAAGAAGAACCTAATGCAGATGCAGCAAGGTTTTTTGATCTGTTGAAAGATTCTGACGAGCCATTATGGATGGCTGCACGAACCACAATAAATTATCGGTCGTAACACAGGTGTTCACCAACAAGTCAGATCACAGGTTGAGTGAGGCCGGTTATGACAAGATTATCAAATGGGCGAGAAGCATTTTACCTGAGGGGAACAGGCTGAAAGAGAACTTCTATGCTGCCAAGTCCATGATGAAACCCTTCGGTTTAGAATACCAAAAAATCGACATGTGCCCTAACTTCTGCGTGTTATACTACCTTGAAAATGATGAGCTGACCAAGTGCATGACATGTGGGCATTCCCGTTACAAACCCAGAACTAGAAGAGTAAAGACTCTCGTGGCATATAAAAAACTTAGATACTTCCCAATCACACCTAGACTGCAGAGGTTATTCATGTCAACAAGGACTGCTGAGCACATGATATGGCACCAATCACATCATGCGGTTGATGGAGTGATGGTGCATCCTTCTAACGGTGAAGCCTGAAAACACTTTAACAGTGTGCATCCTCACTTTTTAGCTGAATCAAGGAGCGTGCGTCTTGGGTTATGTACAGACGGATTCAACCCATTCGGGTCATTTACTGCTCCTTATTCTTGTTGGCCGGTCATACTGACGGTTTATAACTTGCCACTGGGGATGTGTATGAGGCCGGAGTTCATGTTTCTATCTATGGTTATACCAGGTCCGAGCAGTCTAGATCGAAATATAGATGTTTGTCTTCGTCCGTTGATTGATGAGTTGACGCAATTGTGGTCCTCTAGAGCTTTGACTTATGACATCTCGAGGAAACATAATTTTGTTATGAGAGAAGCTTTGATGTGGACTATCAATGATTTCCCAGCTTATGGAATGGTTTCTAGTTGGAGCATGCATGAAGAGCTAGCATGTCCATACTGTATGGAGAACAACAAGGCATTCACGCTAACAAACGGGGGTAAAGCTTCTTTTCTTAACTGTCACCGTCGCTTCTTGCCGTCGAATCATAGGTACAGGAAGAATAAGAATGATTTCTTTGTTGGCAGAGTTGAAAAGGATGTTGCACCCCCACGTCTTTCCGGTGAAGAATTGTTTGATGTTGTTTCAGAGTATGGTGAAATTGTGTTTAGTCTCCAATCAGGTAAGCAGAAGTTTCCTGGTTTTGGTTTGACCCATAACTGGGTGAAGCGAAGTATATTTTGGGAGCTTCCTTATTGGAAGCGAAGTGTGTGTGTGTGTGTGTGTGTGTTTATCTATATATATATATATATATATAGGTACTTGTTCAATCTTAAAAAAAAAGGTTAAGAATAAGGCGCATGTTGAGGCGTCAATAAGTGAGGCCTATATTGTTGAGGAGATCTCAACATTTATCTCATACTATTTCGAACCTCATTTGAGAACGAGGATCAACCGTGTTCCACAGCATGATGATGATGGTGAAGTGCGTTCAAGTGGGAACTTGTCAATATTCTCTAATCCTGGATAACCCACACCTAAAAATGCCGTGAGGGGAAGATATTTGTCTGAAATAGAGTTCAGACAAGCACACAATTATATCCTATTTAACTGTGATGAGCTGAGACCTTTTATTAAGTAAGTAGATGTTCGACATAAACTTTGTCAAGAGTGTACTATTTATGTTTGGTGATACCATAAACTCATATAATTTGAAACAACCTTGCAGGCAACATCGACGATACTTACTGTCCAATAACTCACAGCTGACCGAATCCCAAATCTTTCAATTACAAATTGAACAATTTGCCATATGGTTTAGAACATATGTAAGTCGTATCACAAACTCATAATCTCTTGCAATGTAATTCACTATACGAAAATATATATTACATAATATCTGTTTATTGATTATTGTTGTATTTAATATACAAGGTTTATCAAATGGGAGTTAGTGCTACTATTTCACTGTCTTTACTAAGCCTAGGCCCTGAAAGAAAAGTCAAGTGCTATAACAGGTATTTTATCAATGGATATATCTTTCATATTGAAGAATATGGGCATGGAAGAAAGACATACAACAACGGTGTTTGTATTAAGGGATCAACTTCTAGTGAGTTTGAAGTTGACTACTACGGTAGATTGGAAGAGGTCATGGAACTGCAATATCATAGCGAGCAGAATAGAGTGTTTTTATTCAAATGCTATTGGTATAACACAACTCACTATGGTCTTGTTGAAATCAACTCAAAAGCTAGACACCGCAACGTAAACGACGTCTTTGTTTTCGCAAAGCAATGCCAACAAGTTTATTACACATACACCCCTTCCTTTAGAAGGGACCGATCAAGAGTTGATTGGTTATCCATTTTAAAAACAAAACCCAGGGGTCGTGTCGAGGTTGTTCAGGATGAGAACGAAGGCACAAGTGTGATAGATGAAGTCTTTCAAGCTAGTGAGTTGGTTAAACCATACCGAGTTGCTCCTTCGATTGACTTAAAAGAAAATTCGAATTTTTGTGTTTTCGACGATAGTCTTGTTGATGTTGACGCAGGGGAGTTGAATGTCGTTTTGAGCTCTACTAGTGCAGTACAGAATGTTGATGAAGAAGATGATAACCACATTGAAGAGCGCGATGAAGCGGATGATAACAATTCAATTGAGGACGAAGATAAAAATTCTGACTAAACATGCTGTTAAACCTTATTTTTATAACGTAATATTTTGGAACATGAAATATTTATTATTTTTTAATTGTCAGCTCCTGTTATTGTGATGTGTGTGATCTAAGTGTGCAGGAGGATAGAAGAAAATTCATGTAGAAGCCGCATAAATATTGACTGTTTTACTGATGGTAACACAGATGGAATAGTGTCGTCGGTATTTCACAAAGAGTTGGAAAAAAATTACGGGCTTGTGCCTCAATTTCTGACGGACTCACCGACAAAAATCACACATCCCCAAGCGCACGCCTGTCAGAGGCACGATTACCGACGGAATTGTCAGCGGCACAATTTCCGACGGTAATTTCCGATGGAATTACCGACGGATAAAAACAAAAGGCGGCATTTTCAAAATTTTTGGTGCGCATTTCAATTTATTTCCCATCGGAATTACCAACGGAAATTAATGCCACTGACAACAATTAATGTTCCGTCGGTAATTCCGACGGAAATATTGGCATATAAAACCCCCCATCTCCCCCCTCCCCATTTGGTTCATTTTTTCTCTTGGCTCTCATCTCTATTTCTTCTCCTCTCCGTTTTTAGTTTAAGTTTTGGAAGAGATTTGATTGTTTTGGTGGTAGTTTTCAACATATTAAAAGGTATGTAATGGTTTTTCTTTATAATTGTATTTTTTTTTATTTTAATTATCATTATTTTTTGGTGTTCTTTGTTTTGTGTATTTTTATAGATAAAATCTAAAAATCAACACTATTAAGGTAAGGATTTTTTATTCCAAAATTTATTTTGAATTAATGTATTGTTTTTTTAGTTTTGTGTATTGTTTGTTTTGTATTTAGGATGTTTTGTTTAGTGTTATTGAAATATAAAATTAAATTTAATTAGTTTATATTAATTTTAGGATATTATTGTTTTTATTTGAATAATTGTTATTGTTGAATTTATGTTATAAATGTGAATTGAAATATAGAATTAAATTTAATTAATTTATATTAATTTTAGGATATGATTGTTTGTATTGAAATAATTGTTATTGTTGAATTTATGTTATAAATGTGAATTGATATATAGAATTAAATTTAATTAGTTTATATTAATTTTAGGATATTATTGTTTGTATTGGAATAATTGTTATTGTTGAATTTATGTTATAAATGTGAATTGAAATATAGAATTAAATTTAATTAATTTATATTAATTTTAGGATATGATTGTTTGTATTGGAATAATTGTTATTGTTGAATTTATGTTATAAATGTGAATTGAAATATAGAATTAAATTTAATTAGTTTATATTAATTTTAGGATATTATTGTTTGTATTGGAATAATTATTATTGTTGAATTGGTATAGATATTAGGTTGTATATATGATGTTGATGGAGATTATATGGATTGTGGTTATTGTAAAGATTGCAGGTTTGAAAACTGTGGGTAGTCTCTAGTATAGGGGAGGTGCTGCTGAATTTTTATTAATGATTGAATTCCTAATGATATTAGGTTGTATATATGATTTTGATGGAGATTATATGGATTGTGGTTATTGTAAATATTGCAGGTTTGAAAACTGTGGATAGTCTCTAGTATAAAGGAGGTGCTGCTGAATTTTTTTAAAAAATAATTAAAGTTAATTTATGTAATAATTCATATACATTTGTGTAGATGCGTCGAATGAAATCTACAGCACGTCGTCAGCAGACGATTGCACATAGTTCTTCTAGCAGCGAGGAGGACATCTCCTTAGGTGCTGATCACGGTGATGCATTTGCGCCACCGTGTGATGCTTCCTCTTCTTCCGCGGTTTCACAGCGCAGAAGCGGCGTGCCTTCACAGCGAGGTCAATTCACCCGCAAGTACCAGGCACAATGGAAGGATGACCTCTCAATGTAAGTTTGTTTAGGTTTTAGTTTTTTTTTAATACTTATAACATAATTTATGAACAAATAATTAATTTTTTATTATTTAATTTCAGGTTCACAAACATTGAGGCTGTCAGGACAATTACAATGGCGATGAAATCGTCGATGGAGATTCCATGTTTCAATGGAGTCAGGTCTCCAGACATCCTGAGTGGAGACCTAATATTGATGCCTGGTTTCGGTGATTTCAGGTAGGTGTTAATTTTTAATTTCCAGTTTATTTTTAATAAATAATTTTTGTAATTTTATATCTTGTACTATTTTTATTTTCAATGAATTATTTATATATACAGAATAAATTTGAGTGGGATAGCAAGGACAACAATGTTGTCAGGAGAGTATGGGAGAATCACGCGGCAACTAGGTAACATCGAAAATAATATTTATTTTTGATTTATAATTTTATGTTCTAAATTCTAATTAGTTACTATGGATGCAGGTTGCGTGATTTTTGGTATGACACTAAAAAAAAGGCGAAAAGATATGCGAGGGACAACGGTGTTGAAGGCTGGAATGAGGTGGCAGTTTGGCGGGAATTTAAACCGCTATTCATCTCGGGAGATATATGGGCGGCATATATTGAGCACGTGACGTCTGAACGGTTCTCACGGCGCTCACAATCCAGAGCCGTCAACCGGAACCGGAAAATTCATGGTTCGGTGACCACACACACCGGCGGCTTCGTCCCGTTCAGCGCACATGCGAAGCGGATGGTAAGATTATTTTAAATGAAATATATCGTTAATTAATTTGTTGTTGCTTATAAATATATTTCACTTGCAATCTTTTTTTTCCTTACAGGCTACGTCTCTTGGACGTGAGCCGAGTCCAATGGAGCTATTTGTAGAGACGCATGTGCGGAGTCAAGACCGCCAAAAGGGGGTGCAGCAGTACGTGGACAACCGTGCTCAGCATTTTGTGGTATGTTCAATCAATCAAATTATTTTGTAAGTTATTATTTTCTTGAATTGAATAAGATGATTTTTAAATAAAAAAAAAATTCAGGAGACCTATAATAGCCGATTGAGAGAGAAATATGAGGACGATCCTTTGACCCAACCAGATTTTGATCCGGATTTGTGGATGGAGGTCGGATCGTCTGGTGGACCCGATAAAAATCGGGTCTACGGGCTCTCCAACACGACGGCTGATAAATTATGGTCGGCCCGTAGTATCTCAACCGTTGGGAGCTCTCCATCAGTATCGAGCACCCAGTCAGAGGAGTTTTTAGCCTTGAAACAACAATATGAACGCCTCTCGACGGATTATGCTCAGCTCCATCAAATGGTCATGGAGATTAGATCAAAGATGGGTGATGATCCATGTGCTGCTTCTTTTTGGTCGTACAGTCCCGGCAACAACCAGCCTCCTCCTCCTCCTCCTCCAGCTCCGCCGCTATTTTAATTAGTTTAATTTTGTTTTTTTAAAACATTAAATTTGTAATGAATATTTCGATGAATATTATTTAACATTAATTTTACATTTTTAATGTCTAATGAAAATTTATTTGGTTATAAGTTTTTTAACTGTTAATAAATAATTTTTTAAAAAAATATTTTAAATTTATATCGACGGATTTATAGAGAGAATGTGTTTGTCGGTATTGTAGTATCGTTTACAATATTTACGACCGTGCCACAATCACCGACGGAAATTCCGTCGAAATTACCGAGTCTTTTACCGACGGAATATCCGTCGGTAATTACCGTTAAATTTTACAGACGGAAATATTCTGTAGGTAACTTGGTGGCGGGAATTTTTTTTGGCGCGCTGATCCGTCTGTAATTCCGTCGGTATTTCCATCGGTATTGTTTTTTTTATTACCGACAAAAATGACGACGGAATTAGAATTACCGACGCTCATGACTCCGACAGAATAAATCCGTCAGAGATACCGCCGGTAATAATTTTACCGACGGTTTGTGTTTCTTATACCGACAGATTAATTCCGTCGGTAAAACTGTATAATGGCGTAGTGTATATCCACCATGTAAACGATGAGTTCTCATGAAACAAATTGCAGTCGACCTGTGCTCGATCCTAATCTACTTACATCAGCTGTTAGTAATGTTTATCATTTACCTATTTATTTCAGATGTTGCACTCTTTTCTTTCGTCATCTCATGCTTTCCAGACGCGACCTGTTTACCTATAAGTTCAGCTAGCAGCTCAAAAAATCCTTAGCATCCCAGATTGGATTTTCTGTTGATTATAGAGGGCCTAGAATAATAACTGCGAGCTGAAACCACAAGCTGAAATATTCTCCCTCTCTTAATAGAGAAATTATACCAGGCAAAGAAGAGATGAGGTCTGAATGTAGTGCACAAGTAGCTCTTCTACTTCCTACAGCTGATTTCCAGTAAATGGGATTCCTCTTCTCCTCCCATTTTCATGTACCTTTCT
>Ga0325401_1000246_pt1 | contig 36135 bp, 8 predicted proteins | sample PopdelMetagenome_FD_205666 | JGI IMG/M metagenome (GOLD analysis project Ga0325401, IMG submission 205666) | Populus deltoides microbial communities from Bellville, Georgia, United States - Xylem-PdKOR-R2 | ecosystem: Host-associated > Plants > Phyllosphere > Stem > Wood/Secondary xylem | place...
TTTGAAACTCTTATTCTATTAAACAACTCAAAATTTCAAATTTATTTCTATATTTCAAAGATCTCATTAATATTCTCTATATTCACATAAACATAGAAACTAGTAAATAATGATATCACCTGTTTGATATTATGATGTAATTGTTTTTATATAAATATATTTTTAAAATGTTATTAATATTTAAATATAAAGTCTTAAAAAAAAATTCACCAAGCTCTGGATTAAATAAAAAGAGTCGTACATCTGACCCAAAAAGATACAAGGCTAAAAATGGGTTCAGGCCCATCAATACTTTTGACGGGGACTAGACTCGGTCCATGGTTCAGTCTATCTACCACGTACACCTTTCCTTTTTTGCCGTCTCTCTCTCTCTACGATTTCTCGCTCGCCTGCTCGCTTTTCTTTTCTTTCTCCATGATTTTTCTCACTCTAGATTCTCGATATCTCTTCTTCTCACTCTAAATCAAAGCAGAATCTCTTATTTAACGGATCGCATATCGATTCGGATCGGTTGATCAGCGTTGTTAATTGATTTTGGTCAAATTAGGTTTGAATTGCACTGATAAACGGTCTACAGAAGCTAGGGTTTTTCTTTTCTTTTTTCTTTTCCATTTTTTTTGGCCTTGGTTGGATCTAGGGTTTTTGAATTGGTGAATTAATTGAGGGGAAGTGTGAGTTAGGATTAAGGGTTGATGGTACTCGAAGGGGAAAATGCAAGGCTATGCTGCATGGGCGGGAAGTTGAGGAGGAGAGGAAAAGGGATCGTATTCGGCACATGTTGACTGCTCCCATACGTGTTAACAACAATTCAGTTGTAGCTGCTCCCGATTTTGTTTCTTCTCCTTCTCCTTCTTCTTTGTCATCTCCAGCCGATTCTTTTTACAAGGTAATCCTTTTCTCTTGGGCTTTGTTTTCTGTTATTTTTTGGGTTTTTGTCTCGATCATGGAGTCTATGTTATACGGCTTCCAATGATGAATAATTGGGGAAATCACTACCTTCGTTGACAAAAGAGGAAGATATTATTTGTCTGACATAGGAATTGTAGGAATTGACCCAGATTTTCTTTGATTTCGGTTAACGTGGAGATATTACAGCTCAGTTGGTATTGGGTTCGCTAAGTTGGCTTTTGGAGACTGATTTTGTGTTGCCACATGATATTGGTGTGGGTTCTCGGGGCAGTTTTTGTTTTATGTTTTTTTCCCGTATTTATGAATTTTTTCAGTAGCAAGTTTGGGTTTGGTTTGTATATAGAAATTTGTCATTTAGGTTTCTGCTGTAGTTGAAGGTTGCATGAGGTTATGGAATTTGAATTTCACTTGTTTTCTTGTGATTGTTGACCGAAAGTGTAAATTCGAATGATTTATCTCTCCTGATCATCACATGCTTTAATGATTCTGTATGTTGCTTCCTTTTCTGATCGATGGCTCGGTTTACCGTTGTTGATATATTAATGCTTAATCAAGTACTCAATGAATGGAATGAGAAAAAAGGACTAGCAAGCGGTGATCTTTAATCCATGAAGTTCATAATGATATCCTTATTATGATAGGAGTGGCCAATTAATGATATTCCATTAAGCAATTATTTATTCTATCAAAATGCATGCTAAATTTTTTTCTATGTTAGCAGAACATTTACTGAAGTTATTGGTATGAAGATTGACTTTTAGTAAGTTACCTAAAGTGCCCTGTCACTTATTCCCCCTTTAACAGGATGGACGCAAGATCAATGTTGGAGACTGTGCTCTGTTCAAACCGCCCCAGGATTCCCCTCCTTTCATAGGAATAATTCAAAGACTGACTACTGGTAAAGAGAACAAGTTAAAGTTAGGTGTGAATTGGCTTTATCGGCCTGCTGACATAAAGCTTGGCAAATGCATCCTTTTGGAAGCTGCGCCAAACGAAGTATTCTTTTCATTTCACAAGGATGAAATTCCTGCTGCATCACTACTCCATCCGTGTAAAGTTGCCTTCCTTCCAAAAGGTGTTGAACTTCCATCAGGGATTTGCTCATTTGTTTGCCGCCGAGTTTATGACACTACAAACAAGTGTTTATGGTGGCTAACTGATCAGGATTATATTAATGTGAGTTGTAGCTGCAGTTCTTGAATTTGCTTTGAGTTGTCAATTCTGTTTGGTTAACTCTTTCTTACACAGGAACGGCAAGAAGTAGTGGATCAGCTATTATCTAAGACACGCTTAGAAATGCATGCAACAATTCAGCCTGGTGGATGTTCTCCTAAGACAATGAATGGTCCAACTTCAACACCACAGCTGAAACCTGGTTCTGATAGCGTACAGAATAATGCCCCCTCCTTCCCTTCGCAATCTAAGGGAAAGAAAAGGGATCGTGGAGATCAGGGGTCTGAGCCCATTAAACGAGAACGTTTTATGAAAATGGATGATGGGGATTCTGTTCATAGACCAGAGAGCATTTGGAAATCTGAGATTTCTAAATTTACAGAAAAGGGTGGACTTGTGGATTCTGAAGGGGTTGAGAAATTAGTGCATCTCATGCTGCCAGAGAGGAACGAGAGAAAAGTAGATTTGGTTGGCCGGTCATTACTGGCTGGTGCGATAGCTGCCACAGATAAGTTTGATTGCCTAAATCGGTTTGTGCAGCTAAGGGGCTTGCCTGTATTTGATGAATGGCTGCAGGAGGTCCATAAAGGGAAGATTGGTGATGGTAATAGCCACAAGGATAGTGATAAATCTGTCGAGGAATTTCTACTAGTTTTGCTTCGTGCTTTGGATAAACTCCCTATAAATCTTCATGCTCTGCAAATGTGTAATATTGGCAAATCTGTGAATCATTTGCGGACGCATAAGAACTTGGAAATACAAAAGAAAGCAAGGAGCTTAGTTGACACATGGAAGAAACGTGTTGAGGCTGAAATGGATGCAAATGCAAAGTCTGGCTCTAACCAAGGTGTCTCCTGGACTGCCAGATCACGTCTTCCTGAAGTTTCACATGGTGGGAACAGACCTGGTGTATCCTCTGAGGTTGCAATGAAGAGCTCAGCTGTGCAACTCTCTGCTTCCAAAAGTGGTCCAGTCAAGCTTGTCCAAGGGGAGACTGTGACCAAGTCTGGATCATCTCCAGGGCCCATCAAACCAGCAGCGTCACCTAATGCAGCTGGTAATAATTTGAAAGATGGACAGCCCAGAAATACTGGTGTCAGTGGTGCGATGGATCTACCTGTATCAGCAGCTAGGGACGAGAAAAGCAGCAGTTCTAGTCAGTCCCACAACAACAGTCAATCTTGTTCTAGCGAACATGCCAAAACTGTGGGATTGTCAGGAAAGGAGGATGCAAGGAGCTCCACTGCTGTCTCAATGGCAGCAAATAAGATCATTGGTGGCTCTTTGCGGCATCGTAAACCAGTTAATGGCTTTTCAGGCCCAGCTTTATCTGGGGCCCAAAGAGATAGTGGGTCAAGTAGAAGTTCTCCCTTGCACAAAAATCCAGGTTCAGAGAAATTGCAACAGTCTAGTTTGGCATGTGAGAAGGTACTTGATGCTCCCATGGCTGAGGGGAATAATCATAAATTTATTGTTAAAATTCCCAATAGAGGTCGCAGTCCCGCACAAAGTTCCAGTGGAGGAACTTTTGAAGATGCTTTAGTCATGAGTAGCAGAGCTTCTTCTCCTGTGGTTTCAGAGAGGCATGACCAGTTTGATCACAATTTGAAGGAAAAAAATGATCCTTATCGAGCTAATATCACATCAAATGTGAAGACCGAGTCCTGGCAAAGCAATGATTTCAAGGAGGTGCTGACTGGGTCAGATGAGAGAGATGGGTCGCCTGCCAATGTTCCCGATAAAGAGCATGGTCGGACAGGTGATGATGCAAGGAAGTTAGGTGAAGTCTCAAAAACTACACCCTCTTTGACTGTGTTTGAACTTAAATCGGAGAAGTCATATGATGCTTCTTTCAGCTCCATGAATGCCCTGATTGAAAGTTGTGTGAAGTATTCTGAAGGAAATGCATCCATGACAGTTGGTGATGATGTTGGTATGAATCTACTTGCTAGTGTGGCTGCTGGGGAGATGTCCAAGTCTGATGTGGTTTCGCCAACAAATTCTCCTTGTATAAGCATGCCCATTGAGCGCTCTTGGGCGCCAAGTGGTTTGAGAGGAAAATCATCTCCGTGTGATGATCCTGCTCAAAGCCAGGGTAAGTCTGCTGATGGTGTTGATGATGACGATGAGAAGCGGGTTACTGTTGTTGGCACTCCTCCATCCAAGAACACGGAGGCTAAAACCGTTCTGTTTTCACAAGAAAAACACGCAGGGGAGCTCAATGGACCTTCCAATTCTTCCAATGTGGATGCTGCTGAACCATGCATGGAAAGCAATGTGAAATCTGATGAAACATTAGCAGCTCCCGTGTCCTCTGCTAGCATGGCTGTGAAAACATCAAATTGTGGGGGCAAAGAACCATGGGAGAAAGAGGGGGATGGCATATCTGATGACAAAAATAAGTTGCATGGTTCTGTCTTAACTGAGGTGAATTATACAGGAGTGCAAGTTGGGACTGAAGCAATTGAAGGATCATCATCAAACCATCATGTAGAGGTTGATGGCGAGAACAATAAAAACATGAATAAAGAGCTGAATGTTTCTATTCAGGCAGATCCAAAACCACCTGGTATGATGCAGTCTGGTTTTGCAAAAGGAACCAATGATGAAATGCCCCAACCTTCTAGTTCTGGTAAGGATATGATTTCTGAAAACATGCATGATGTGAAGGCTGGTGAAACAGATGGCAGAAGTCATTCTACCGAGAAAAAGAAAATCAAACATGAAAGTAATACAGCCCCAGCTGCAACTGATCATGAAAGTGAGTGCAAGGTGGAGAGCCTGGGAGGCAATCAGGGCAATAAGCAATGTAGTGCCAGACCAGCTGCTCACAAGGCAGAACCCACACTTGTTCAGGCATCAGAACAAGTAGTGAGGTCAACAGGGTCAAAGTTGGCTGGCTCAGGAGCTGATGAAACTGAGGAATGTACATCTGCCGCTGCTGATGCTTCTTCTTTATCTGCTACAGGGGGATCGGATCTGGAAACAAAAGTTGAATTTGATCTGAATGAAGGCTTTATTGCTGATGATGGGAAATATGAGGAACCAAATAACTTGAGAGAACCCGCATGTTCTGCTGATATTCAACTAATTAGCCCTTTTCCATTCCCAGTTTCTTCTGTGTCTAGTGGGCTTCCCGCTTCCATTACAGTAGCTGCTGCTGCAAAAGGGCCCTTTGTTCCACCAGAGGATTTACTTAAGAGTAGAGGGGAGCTTGGTTGGAAGGGATCAGCAGCCACTAGTGCATTTCGTCCAGCTGAACCTAGAAAAGCTTTGGAGATTTCATTAGGTACAGCTAACATCTCACTCCCTGATGAAATGGTTTCCAAGCCTGGTCGGCACTTGTTGGATATCGACTTGAATGTACCTGATGAAAGAATCCTTGAGGATTTGGCTTTTCGAATTTCTGCTCAGGATACTGTTTCTGTCTCCGACCTTGCAAAAAATAATGATTGTGCACGTGATACACTGATGGGTTCATTATCTGGTCGGAGCTTTGGGGGATTTGATCTTGATTTGAATAGAGCAGATGAGGCTAGTGATATGGGTAATCACCTGACAAGCATTGGTCGGAGGCTGGATGCCCCACTACTTCCTGCCAAATTGTCATCAGGTGGTCTTCTAAATGGAGAGGTCAGCAGTCGCAGGGACTTTGATTTAAATGATGGCCCTCTTGTTGACGAGGTGAGTGCCGAACCATCACCACATAGCCAACATGCCCGAAACATTGTGCCATCCCAACCATCTATTTCTAGCCTTAGGATCAACAGTACTGAATCGGGAAGCTTGCCCTCCTGGTTTCCTCAAGGGAATCCATATCCTGCTGCCACGATCCAATCTATCTTGCATGATAGAAGAGAGCAGCCTTTCCCTATAGTTGCAACTGGTGGGCCTCGGAGGATGTTGGCTCCCTCTACTGGCAACAACCCATTTAATTCTGATATCTACAGGGGAGCAGTGTTGTCATCTTCTCCAGCAGTGCCGTTTCCATCTACTCCATTTCAGTATCCTGTCTTTCCTTTTGGGAACAGCTTCCCTCTGCCCTCTGCAACTTTTTCAGGTGGTTCAGCATCATATGTGGATTCATCATCTGGTGGGAGGCTTTGCTTTCCCACAGTACCCTCTCAAGTATTAGCAGCACCGGTAGGTGCAGTCTCATCTCATTATCCAAGGCCTTCTTATGCTGTTAACCTCCCAGACATTAACAATAATGGTGCTGCAGAGAGCAGTAGGAAATGGGTAAGGCAGGGTCTCGACCTCAATGCAGGGCCTCTAGGCCCAGACATTGAAGGTAGAGATGAGACTTCAGCTCTTGCATCAAGGCAACTGTCAGTTGCCAGTTCACCGGCCCTTGCAGAGGAGCAATCGAGGATGTATCAAGTGATCGGCGGAGGTGTTCTGAAGAGGAAGGAGCCAGAGGGTGAATGGGAAGGTTATAAGCAATCCTCATGGCAGTAGAGATGAATAATGACACAATCCAGTGATCCACCAGTAAGTTTGGCATGTTTTGTAAATATATGTTCTACTCTGTGTCTCACCTTGGCCTCCATTGTATGAATTATCTGTAAGGTTGCATGTTTTGCCTTTATTTATTTATTTATTTTATAAGAGGTTGGGGGAAACCTTCTCTAACTTGCATTCTTTCGGGCATGGGTTGCACTTAAGTTCTTGCTCACAGGTCAAGTAATTGTGTTTCTGCTTTCTTTGCGTTTTCAATTACAGTTCTCCTGGATTGATGTTGGCTAACTCCAAAAGATCATCTAACATGTGTTCTCAAGGATGGGTGGTAAGTGAGTTATTTGATCTTCAGCCTCCAACCCCCACCCTGTCGGTGTACCCATTGTATGTTAAAAGGACAGATTGTACCTTAAAAGGAATCTGTCCGGGGTCGTTTGAGCTGTCATTTCCTTGAATTTGTACTGGGTAGCTGCAGTTTACTTCACCCTTTGTAGATATTTTAACCAATGGAAAGCGTGCATTCTGTGACTGTGTTGCCCAGACATTTGAAATTGGTGTCCATACTGTTGTGCAGTTCATCGACAATTTATACTGCTGGAGGCAAAATCACCCTTTCTTTTCCAATCATTCTGAGAATGAATGGTGATTGGAGTAGTAAACTGCTTTAAGCAGAAGCCCTTCTGTATGTGCTTTGTTTTTAAGCAATTTTTCTTCATTTATCTTTTCATTCTCACTTTCAATCACGTACATATAATCAGAGTGGTCAGTGAATTTTGGTGCTCAAGCTTTTCTTGCTCTGGCATATGGTTTGGATGCTGTATTCCTTTTAATTTATTCTATTTATTGACCTGGTGTAGACACCCAGTTCCCCCAAGCTTTTCCTCGATCTTCTCGTAAGGGTGTCTTAACTCTAAGCTAATCTAGTGTTGTATATGATATTTTACCATTTCTGTCCTGTATTTGACCAACGATATAACGCCTGCTATCGTCTTTTAAAGGTGGCCTCTGCGCCATCACTGTGTTTGGTGTTGGAATTGGCTTCGGAGGATAAGAGATCCTTTCCACAAATAGCTCTTGTTGCAGTTCAGTTTTTCTCGGTGCCCTTTGTATGTTTATTGTATAATGAATCTGGCTGAAAGCTCGCAAGGGTGGGTTCATTGTGGGAATTGTATTTGTATTTTTGCCGAGGTTCCATTTTAGGTTTGAGATTCGAATGAAAATTGTTGAGCCACCATTATTAGAATTAAATTGCACCTCGAAAATCTTAGGTTAGGGGTGTCTCATCTCTAGGATGAAATATTTTTTTTAAAAAATTTAAATGTTTTTTATTTTTTTTGTTTTAAATTAATTTGTTTTTAGTGTTTTTAGATTATTTTAATATCAAAAATAATTTTTAAAAAATAAAAAATATATATATTTTAATATATTTTTAAATAAAAAAATATAAAATAATTATAACCAGCTGGTTTTTTCACAGCTGTATATGTGCTATAATAATAATAATAATAATTATGTTTTAATTTCTTGGGGGCGGGGAGGGACGTTGTTGATGCCTTTCACAGCCGCTGAATTTGAATAATATAGGAAATCAGAATGGCGCAGATGCTCAAGCAGCGACGACATTGTAGCCACTAGTATTGGGCCGTTGCTTCCATAACGTCTGCCGTGGGGGGGGAGGCTTTCTTTTCTCTTTCCTGTGTGCAACGACATCACCCTCCTTATCAATCAAATTTCAACCTTATCTTTGAATATAGGGATCGAAGAAGAAGCAACAAGAAGGCCCGGAAAGAGTGTTTTCTTTGTTTTCATAACTATCAGCTTTGCAAAACTTAAAGGTGGGGCGAAAAAGTAACCGACAATCAGCTTCGTAGAAGCAAGAAGCAAGTCATCATTTCTTGCTAATGTCATGCCAAAAGGTCAGCAAAGATGCCATGAAGAATAAAAACTTGCAACAAACCTAGCTGAACTCCACCTTTTACAATGAGTTACAATATATATATATATATATATATATATATATATATATTAGAATGCATGGAGATACTGGATGAAAACATCTTTTCCACTGAAATTAGGACAAAATTAGAGAGTGACATTTTTAGCAAGGAGCCATGCCGCAATCAAAATATAGTGCATTCAAATCCAAGCTCGCAGGACCCAATATCTTAGCAGTGTAGCACCGCAGTTACGCCAAGAGTAGTCAACTTTTGGAGACGAGGGGTACTTCATTTGAGACACACAAGCCTCCTCCCGCAAAAGACATTTCTGAATTTCTCATGAAATCATGCAAAAGAAAAAGGAGCAGCTCAGATTCTGATTAGCACACGCAAGCAAAATATAGAAGATTAGAGTGGAAGCAGACATGAGAGAAACAAATTGGCAAAAATGGGATGCGAGTTTTATCAATGCAAAGGGAAGAAACAACATAACATTCTGCCCGCATAAAAAACAACCATGAAGGGGTGATACGAGAGCTCTTCTTCAGTACTTATCTCTGCGCGGGTGCCTATCAAATATATCACCATAGACATGAGTGCTTGTTAATGACACTGAGACAGAAATCATTCTAATAATTCCCTAGCGACGTGCATGCATTCTGAGGAGAAACAGCTGGCTATTGTGACAATGGCAAACTCAATCACAAACGACATACAGCTAGCAGCAAGCAGGACATCAGGTCATCTCTGATATATGCAACATAACCAGATCTGCTCATTCTTAATGCTCCCTCTATGACAGCCAGTATACACATGACAAAAGAGCACTGCTCACAGAAACAGTTAGTAACTGTTGCCTTGTATCATATTGGTGAGGGCTGAATGCCTATATACCTGGTGTCAATACCTTATAGCTCATGCTCTCAGAAACCAATTGATGTTTCTAACACAGAGGCATCAAGGGTAAGTTAACTAGAAATTTCATAAGCAGTATGATTCAATTACGAAATGAATATCTATGCATTCCATCAAAATTAATGAAAAATATATCTTCCCATACAGCCCTCAGCGTTCTCAATACACCTATTAGAACCCTTATATTGCACAACGAACCAGTAAATATCCATGAGACTTCTTTCTCAATGTCTCATCCATAAAAATCTCAATACAACCATTTGAACCTCAGGTTGCATAATGAATAAATATTATATCTAGGAGACTCCATTATTTTAAAACTATTCTTCAAACTCTTATCTCCACAAGACTTCTCTCCAACTCTCGATCTCATTTCTCATTCCAATATATACTTATTTGAACATATTGACAATCACCAGTGAATATCCACGGCACTTTACAGCTTGAACTCATTCTTCCAATGCTATCTTCTCATGGATGTGTAATTTAGATGGTCGCTTTTAGCAACTGATGGGACACGGGCCTAGGACATTCCAATGCATCCACAAAAATCATGTCCCTGCCCTCCTCTTCCACTATTTTAAAGTAAAACTTTGCCAATACAACTGAGATGCCAACCGCTTAAACTTGTACAAGTAAAAGGAATACTAATTACATTTGTTAGAAACGACCGCTGGAGCCTATAAACTACCAGTCTAAAAATTATTAAAAGTTTCTATTTGGTTTGACATGATTACTCAAGTGGTGGCAGTGGCTCAAGCAAAAGGGATTGAGAAAAAAAAAAAAAGCAACTTCAGAAATGCCAATGAAGACATTTATAAAACACAAAATAACTGACATCAAGATACGCAAGATCCATGTGTTGAGAGAATACGAGAACAGAAAACTTTGCATATCTATATCAAAAAATTATAAACTCTTTAAAAGTATGAGAAATGATGGTACTGACAACAGGCATCCTCGGCGTGGCTTTTTCTTCCTCTCTTTTTGTTTCTGTGCTGGTTTGATAACTACCTTTATTGCAGCATCAAAAACTGCTTTGACATTCTGCAATAACATGAAAAATGTCATTTACAACATGATAATAAAGTAATCTAATGCCTGGAAGGAAAAGTTAGAAAAGATCATCATTGGCACAATAGTAGAAGGGCAAGATTCATGTATGATAATAATAACATGATATCAAAACTATAAGTACATGTCAGCCTGCAATTTGTTATTTTGGGACTGTCACATGGTCAGGATGCATGACAAATAGCACAGTGCCCCGGTACAAAATTTTCATAGAATATCTATTTTTCCAAGCATTTGTGGCGAGAGGTAAACCAGAAACGCACAATAACATTAAATCAGGAGAATGACACCACAGATACTGCATACACTTGCAGATGTAAAAATTTTGGTAGTTTTTTCGATCTCCTTTCCTCTAGGAGACTTAACTTTATATGAGCAATTCACCCAGAAAATTATTAGCAGGGCAAGTCAGTTATCATGGATAGTATACACGGTACTTCTCATAAAGTTCAACATATTGCCAAATCATGGCATACCTGTTGAGTTTTTGAACTACACTCGACGTAATATGCTGCACCAATCTGTTTTCGGAGTTCCTCTCCCTGATCATAATAACCCATATCATTAAAAACGCTGATCGCATGACAACCAAGAAAAAAATTTATAAACAACCATTGAATAGAAACTGCACCTGTGCAGTGGTCACAGGCACCAATCCAGGGTGATCAGCCAAATAATGCTTATCCTCACGAAGATCTACATGTCCATTTTAAATGATGCATTAGATTCACATCTACAGTGATTCACATAGCTAACCACCACAATATAAAGGTTAAATGTCAATCCATGAAACATCATGGATTGGGACAAGCAGTATGAATGGCTCAGCTCATGTCAATCAGTTTGCTCATAATCTAGTACTTTCACGGACATGAGAGGCAATGCTATTTCACTTGACATCAAAGAGGCAGGAGTTCTCATTTGGTCAAGAAACTTGGACTGATAGGCTTCATGACAGTATGAAAGAATTTAAGTTTTTCGTAAGTGAAATTAATAAAATAGTTGGTGCAAAGGACTATGATATAATTATACAATTGAGTTGTAAATAGAAGCCACATAGTATGGAATCATAAGCAACTTTTCATAAAAAAAAAAAGATTAAATTATTCATGCGACAATCTTTCACATGAAAGTCAGTGAGAAAACAGTAAGAACAAGGAGAGGGAAGGAAAGAAGTACGAACAAAGAGTAATTGCCATTCCCTTGACTTGATATGAGCAGTAATCTTGTCCCACAAAATTCAATTCCAGTTAGGTCTATCACATGAAATGTCAAAAGGAGAGAACATTTCTCAATTTTGTACAGAATAAAATGAGAGAGAAATAATCTATAAATCCTTCATTTATCCCGAAGGAAACTTTAAATTGGTAACAACCAAACTCATTTTTTAAGCACCCTCAAGGCATAAACATAATCCTTATTTGAAAGAATGATTGATTTTTTTTTTCCTTTTCACATGCCTTTTTTTCCAGAAAAACAATGATCACCATTAATTTGGCACAAGAAAATGTCCTTATTGGCATGAATGATCAATATTTTTTTCCTTTTCTTATTCATTTTTTTTTTCAGAAATGCAATGACCACCATTAGTTTGGCCCGCCAAAAAAAGAAAGAAGTCCTTATTTGCAAGAGTGATTGGTATTTCTTCCTTTTTCTTATTCATTTTTTCCAGATAAGATTCCAAAAAAAAAAGGATTTACCAACACTCTTGCCTTCTGCAATCTAATAAGATGATAGAACATGTCCCTCTCAGATGATAAAATGTTATGGAATAGCATAAAGAATGAATAGACTAGAGAATGCACATTGCAGCCTATCTGCAGGGAAGTTGATAGAACAATAATTAACAAATAATGGATTGATTTCCTAAGTTTCTTAATTTGCTAAAGTATTCGAACCTTGAGAACTGGCCTTAACAATTTTATGATCACACAACAAATCCTCAATCCTCAAAATCCATCTCAATCAAACATCTAATGCTACTAACCAGGTTGACAAAACAAAACCTCTTCACTTTTCATAACCAGGCCAGTGCTTTGAACATTCCTCTTAAAGTGTACCCCTCAATACGGTATATGTTGAACCATAACTGGACAATATTTCCTCAAACTGACCTGACCTTTTCAAACACCACCTTTCATGCAGTTGCAGGCAACAATCAACTCCGCATTATTTTACCAACATTCAATTGGTAAAAGTTTTTGCCAGGTAGCTAGTAATTTTTCCATTAACACCATTAGCTTCATCACCAGCTTGAAAATCATTTATTTGGGTTGCTACTCCATTAATATACAATATTAGAAAGAACCTTCTCAGTATTGTTCTGTCCACCTGTAATTATAAACATCATTTCTTTCTGCTATTCCATCATACTCAAAGCAAACAGTGTGTGTGTCAGTGTCAGTTTGTGAAGAATTGAAAAAACACAGGCATTCATTTGGGGAGCAACCGAGGGAAGGAAAAATTCACTTAGTTTCTTGGGAAGAATTATCAAAGCTGAAGAATAAGGACTGATTTTAAGAAGGCAAATGGTTGAACATGGCAGAAATATCAGTTGGGATTCAGGTTTTTCAAGGATGTCCTCGTACAAAATCCAAATATTAATAGCAAAAATAACCTTTATATGCCTAGACCATTGTTTTCAGTAGTTTCCTACACTTCTCCTTTTCCTCTTCCTTCCTTTCCTTCTTTCTTTCTTAATTTTTTTTAAAGATTACCAATAAAAAACTTGAGACCTCTAGCTTTGAACAAGCATCTTTAAGCTACACACCATTGATCTACATATAATTTCTTTCCTAAAACTTTATCTCCTACTTGCTAATACTCAAGAATTTGAAAATCAAAATCTGAAAAATAGTACATTCCCTTCCATTGGAAGGGTGTTGTTGATATATATACGTGTATAGAAAGTCTGCTCAAAATTGTGACTGTTACATGATTCATCCATTGAAGCTCAGGGTTGAATGGTGAAAAAGTTTTAGAAATCATAGGCCGCAGCAAAGCCACAATAATTTTCTCTAGAGTGCATAAACTATATCAATTAAAACTAAAAAGTAACAAGGAAAGTCATCATTTACTTTAAACTTCTTAATCAATGAAAACGTACCAATGGCATCAATTCCAAGAAATTTTGACTTTGGGATAGATATAAGTTTTGAAATATGAAAATGTCCTTATTTTAGCCTACCCTGGTCTCACCCCTGTACTTATATCATCAAGCGGATGCAAATGAGCCTGACAAAATTATATAATATTTACATGTCAGAATTGCCTTCAGTAAGTTCACCAAGTTCTGGATAAGATATATCATTCTCCTATTAAACAACAGTGAAGCAAATACTAACCAGTATAACCTAGACAAAACAGCACCGACAGGATCACATAGCCAAATACCAAGAAAAATAAAATCATAAACAGCATCGAATCAGACAGGAAAAATATGATGGTTGCTAGTAGACTTACCCAATTTGGCACCAACCAGTACTATTGGAATGCCAGGGGCATAATGCTGAAGCTCTGGAATCCACTGAACAAACAATCTCATATTTGAAACTGATAAACAAGAAATATAACAGAAAAAAGAATCAGAAAGGTAAGAAGATAACAAATTGGAAAAAAGCTGCACCTTTTTAAGTACATTTTCGTAGCTCGCTCGACTAACTAGTGAGTAAGCTAAGACGAAGACATCTGCCCCTCTGTAGCTCAAGGGCCTTAGTCTATTGTAATCCTCTTGCCCTATGGAAGTCAATGAAACAAATGAATCATAAAAGATTCCCAGTCATGCAAACATGTTTTCAGGGAAAAAAGAAGGCACGAATATGTAAATAAAGATTAAAAAGAAAATATGCAGTGGTCCAAATAATCATACCAGCTGTGTCCCAGAGGCCTAAGTTTACAGTGGTTCCTTCAACTACCACATTTGCACTGAAGTTATCAAACACCGTTGGTATATAATCCTAGCCAACCCAAAACAAAAATAACATTTATTTATTTTTTGTTCATTTGCATGAAGGATTAAAAAGAACAGCAGAAAGCAAGAAACTTTCGAATGGAGATAAAATAAATTATGCCTAAAAAACTAAAAATAAAGCCAAGCACAAGATCATTATCTGAAAATAGAAACTAAAAAAAACACACTTTATCCAAGTAGCAAAACCCGTAAGCTAAAGGATTTGTGAGATACTGAGACAAAATTAAAGATTGAGGTAAGAAACAAAAATAAATAAAAGCAGCAAAACCCAGATGGAAAAACACCCAAAAAACCCACAAATTATGAAGCAGAGGTGATGTAGTTAGATGGGTCATTTAACATACAGTAGGGAACTTGTTACTTGTGTAACAAATAAGCATACAGGTCTTGCCCACCGCCCCATCTCCCACAGTAACACACTTGATAAACCTTGAAGCGCTAGAAGCCATTGATGTATACAAACAAAGAGAGAAGAAATATTAGCAGTTGGAGTAGAGAGTAGTGAAAGTGAAAAGGAAAGACAGAAAAGGACGAAAGAGTAGAAGAGGGTGGTTTGCTGTAGGTGGAATAATTTATGAGCATTGTTGTCATGGCTTCTTTTGATTCAAAGTTAAGGTAGTGGAGGTGGATCACATGATTCTCACTCATTCACTTGCCATCACTGTTAAAATCCTTTCTCTTTGCCTTTTCTTTTTCTTTTCTTTAGGGTGTTTACTTTATTTTATTCTTGCTTCTATTTTAATCCTTTCTTCATCTTCTTCTTTTCTAGGATTTTTTTTATTTTATTTTAATATTACTCTGTTCTTTTTCTTTGACAAATGGTTTATGTATATAATCTGTCCAACACATCAGTGACATGATCAATCCTTGCCCCATTGGCTGATCCATCATGATTACAGGAGAGAAATAATTTCTAGTGAAGACAAACCACCATGGTTTGTTGCGGATTTTACCTGCAAAATATGGTGCTTGTAGTTGAATGAAACTAGAGAGATAAGCACATTAGGAAGGAGAAAGAAGAGAGAGAGAGAGAGATGCAACGAAAAGGGAAAAAGAGGAGAGGCTACATGGCACTTCCATTAGTAGCTAGAAATTTGATACCAAAAGGCAGTAAAAGCAAGACAAATAGAAAAATACTGCAGAATCCAAGAGGGCACAGGAATAAGTAAAGATTAAGTAACATATCCCGCAAAGTGCAGAAAGATATGATTGCTCATAAGGGGAAATTTAAGCACTGTTTTGAAAAGCAAATCACAGCCTGCTGCATTTGCATTAAATTTGGCCACATTGTTGCCAGAAGGCATCACTTACAGACCTCAAAACACATGCCCATGAGTATATATATCATTCTTGACGAGCCAGGACCTGCACTGCCTTTTTGAAGCTGGAAATTATGGAAGATAAGCCTGGAGTAAATCCCATTAGTTGGCTCAAAACAGAAACCATCGTCTCCATCAATAAATAAAGACCCTCTCACCTCAAGCCCAAACCAAGATGCTCAGCTTCCAAGGCAGCCTAGGATGATCTACAGGCATGACCTCTAAAAAGGTCTGTTGGACCTCTGGACTAGTGAAGCACGGTTTTAAAAAAATCTTATCAAACCCCCTGCGCTCCACTTTAATCTTCTTTGCCAGTGTGGTTACGGGTGTTTTTTAAATAACTTTTCATGCTAAAATACATATCAATGATGTTTTTTCATTTTTTAAAAATTATTTTTGACATCAGCATATCAAAACGATCCAAAACATACAAACCATATTAAATTTTAATAAAAAAAATTCAAAATTTTTGGGAACGCAGCCGCAGCCGCGTTCCCAAACGAGTCCTTTAACGCGAGTCAGAGTTGATTTTATTGTTTTTTTTTATATATGTAATCTAGAAAAATAATATTAAAGTATTGTTGATATATTTTAAATTAAAAAAATTTATATGACTTGAGTTATTAACTTTAATATTAAAAGATGAAAACAAAAGAATTTTAAAAATGAAAAAAAAATCTTTACTTAATTTGAGTTAATATGATAAATTTATGATATGAATTGTGAGAGTGATACAAAATATTTAATAAATTCAATCGAGAAAAAAAATAACTATAAAAAAGATTAAAAAAAAAGACTGATATTAACCCAAGCTAACATCTCATACTCATGGCCCCGAGTCATGAAATACGGATAACCACTTCAAAAAATGACGAAGCTCAATCCTCAATAATCAAATGCTAAAGTCTGAAAATCAATTTTATAAAAGGATAAAAAGAATTAAAAGAATTAGGAATAAATTTGACACAAAAATTAAAAAAAATAATGTAAAATCCACAAGTCAATCCAAGTTAGCATGGAAAATGTATGACCCGGACCGTGAGATCGGGTTATCGTCATAGAAAGTAAACTGAGAAAAAAAATAAAGAACCTTAATATTCAATAAACCTAATGTTTAATGATAAAATTGAAAAATAGAATCGGTGAAAAAAAAGACATAAAAAAGACCGATATTAATATGGGTTAAAATTTCATACACGTGGCTTGGGTCATAAGATCGAGATTACTACACTAGAAAAATTAAGGAAGCTAAATTATAAATAAATTAAATATTGAAGGATGAAATTAAAACAGAAAAATTTAAAAATGAAACTAGGGAAAAAATAATAATAATTAAAATAATAAAGACCAAATCTAACATTAACTATAGCTAAAAGGCATCAACCTTTTACTATGCTGGAATTACTGTGCATTCTCTCACGATACACTGTGGATTAGAGCAGTATATTTTTTGATAATTTTCACTTTCGTTCTCGCACTTTTATTTTGTGTGATTTGGCCCTTTTGAGCCCAAGTTAACTCCTAATTACGTATTATTTAAGGAGAAAGGGTTGAATTAAAAGTTAAGGAACTGGAGTGAAAATCTCACTTAACATAGGGGGCAGGTTGAAAGTTTTGTTAAAACATTCATTTTAACCCCCCTCATATTTTTTAGATATTGAGTGATCAGTCCCTTGAATTTGAAGACAATATATTTTGATACCTAACTTCATTTTCCTCTTTATTTAGTCTTTTCTGTTACGAGAGAGAGAGAGAGAGAGAGTTGCTGGATTCTGGCTTAAAGAGAGAGAATTATCGTTAGGAAAGATTTTGACCATCAAAATAGTTGATTTTTATGTCAAAATATTCCATATAATGAGGAGGGGTTATATTTAGGTGTTTTTTACCTTGAAAATACCTAAAACAACATATCTAAGCTTGGGAAGAATTTTTTGTTTTGGGTGAATTTTGGGTTTTGGGGCTGTTTATTGGTTTTTTAGTGGCCATAAATTAGTTTAGCAAGATCTTTATAGTGTTTACCAGGTGTTTTAGGTTAAAATGGATTGAAAATGAGATTTTGGGTGAAAAAAACAAAGGAGCCTATTTTTTCGGACAACACAATGGTTGGATTCAGGGTTTCGCAGACGACACGTTATTTTTTTTAATAATTAGGGCCGACAATGCATCGTCTGCCCCATTAAACTTTTTTTAAAAATAATGGGCCACGCGCGGGCCGTTGCTTTATTGGGCTAGGCCCAGCAGCGTCTGCCTAGGTTTTTTTGTTTTTTTATTATTTTTTAGTTTTTTTAAAAAAATAATGCATTGTTTGTGTATATTTTTCAAATAAATTTTGGATTTATGTTTTAATTAGATTGTGATTATTTTTAAATGATATTAAGTGTGTTTAATTTTTAGAGAGGTAGGTATGATTCATTTGTGATTTTTTCTTAATTTTATATAGATTAAATTTGTTTTTTTTAATATTAATTTTTTTATAAGATTTTTCATATGTGAAGCCTTGCATTGTTTTTTTAAATTATTGTTCAATAAATTTTATGTGTATGTCGGTTTCTATTATAAATTTTATGTGTTTTTCTATTACAAATTTATTTTGATAGAGGAATTCATTAAATATAACCAAGTAAATTACACATATTGCGATGTTAGATATCTTGATCTTTATTTTTCACTTGGTTTTCTCAATTTCATTTTGGTTTATTGTTGATGAATTTTTTTTCATTGCTTTATACAATGGTTATTGGGTTGTTTAATTAGATGCGTGTATAAGTTTTTCGATTTATATTTAGGAGTTTTTTTTGTGTAAAAAAACACATTGAAGAATTCTATATATTTAGTTTTTTTATTATGTGTTGGTGTTTAGGATTTTATACTTATTCTTATGAATTTTTATTTTTTTTCCTTGAATCTCTTATGAAAAGTTTTATTGTTTTTAGTTTGACCCTTCAATCCAAGTTTATAGTGTATTATTTTATTTTTGTCCTTTTATTAATGTTTTTATTCTTTTCAATTTAACTCTCAAAATTAAGATCTATTGTTGCCTTTTGATTTATTGTTCATTGCAATGTTAAAAATTCATTATTTTATTGTATTTTTTTTGGATTTTTTTTGTATTGTTTTTTTTAGATTTTAACCCTCATGATTTTTTCATATATAATACTTTTGATCTTATAACCCGGGTCATAGTTTAAAAAGTTAACAATTATTGACTTTTTTTGTTTTATTTTTTTATATTCATGTTTTTTTATTTCTATGAAATTATCATATTCTTATTTTATTTGTACTTTGTTAACAAATAAGATCATTGTGATGTTTTTGGAATATTTTGAAGATATATTTCCATAATATTGACAAACATTCATCTTTTACATTGAATCTTTGTTGTTTTTTTTCGTTTTGTTTGTTGTCGATATTTTTATTTTCTAATGATATTATTAAATTAACAAAATTTATTAAACTTACTCAAGCCAATTACTTGAATATTATATTTTTTTATTTAAAAAAATATATTTTTTTATATTTTTATGTTGAAACAAAGGTTAGCCTGTTGTGTAGCACGAGCTACTTAACTAGTAAAAACTAAATGAAATCAAATGATAAGGGATGAATTTTTTTTATAAAAAAACTATTAATCAAAATAATAAGGACAAAATTTGATATAAATTTCAAATATGACAAAATACTAAAGTGATGTGAAACCTTTTGATTAAGTGGTCAAACAACTCTCAACGAAGTAGATAACAACCCGGAAAACTGAAAATCAAGTTTGATAGAACATTGACCCAGAGGTAACTTTGTTACTAAGAATTTGAAAAAAGACTTAGACCTGGAGATAACCTTATATCTAAGAACCCTAAGTAGGCAAATGACACCACGAAGCTAGTTAATCTTTAATAAGTCAGTGTACAATTTTTGTCCATACAAAAAAAAGTTGTTTTGCCACAAATAAATAAAAGAAATGAGTCTAAACTAGCAATCAACTAACATACGTACAATAAAATAAACTCTTAAACAATTTCTAGTGGGTCAAAACAAATTCGAATTAAAAATAATTATTCAATATTAATTAAATAAATAAAATACAATAATAAAAACAAATTCTTCATGTCAAAATCCTTTATGAAGCCTGACTCTAAATTTCACATATTATTGGCAAAATTTTAGTCCTGACTTCAAATACTTCTTTCTCTCTTATATGAATTAATTATTGGAGCTACCATATATAGTTGGCAGGCTTGATATTTTTAGTTTCTAGAACAATTGAATCGTAGAGATATTCTACCTGTATCTCCAGATATGTTCCAAAACAAAGGTCTAGTTTGGTAGATATGATAAGATTTGTCTAGTAACTTTGACCCTATGAAATTATATGTTCTCAAAATCCATTTGACCTGAAAATCTCCCAAATTATAGTTACATGTGTCTAGTATCTCCTTATAAAATTTTAACTTGTTCCAATGTACGGTTTTAGAGATACAACTGATCTCACAAAACTAATTATCATACATTTTAAGGCCAAATTCGGACTTGACTTGATTTGTATCATAAATGATGAAATTAAAAAAAATAATTAAAAACAAATAAAGGACAATAAAAAGAATGAGGGGCACAATTGAAATAAGAAGCAAATGGAGGAAAACCTTTAAATTCAATCACCGCTTAACCACCGAGAGATGCCTTACACACATCGCCACCTTGGATGCGCCTCCATTTCCTCCATCAGCAAGGAAGGTGATTGGTCATTTTTGGCATTCATAAGGCATGGTAAAAAAGATTTATATACTTATTTGATAAAAAAATAGAGTTCATCTCATAGTTATTAAACCCAGACCGGCCCGATGGGTCGACCCGGGACCTAGTCGACCTGGGGGCTGGACCGGTCTGGGTTTGTCAAAAGATTGTTTGGTGAAACTACCCGGCCAAACCCAGTCGACTTAGCGGGTCAACCCGTGACCCGGGTGAGACCCGATGATTTTTTTTTCAAATGTGAGATTTGAAATTCTTTAGTATATATACTCTATGTTCACAAGAAAAAAGCTATGTTTTTTCAATGTGAGATTTGAAACCCATTAGTATATATACTCTATGTTTTCAAGAAAAAACTATATTTTTTCAATTTGGGATAAAATTTTTTTTTAAAATATTCTTTTAAACTTCATTATTTAAAATATGTATAGCCTATATTTACATGGATTTTTTTTTAATTTTTTCATATAAAATATTAAAACTTTAATTTTTTTAAAAAATTTTTCCGGGTTGATCCGAGTTGACCACCTATGAAACCCGGGATCCATCCCCTTAGCTAGGACAATCCCCAAGTCGGGTTTAATAACTATGGTTCATGTACTAAATTGATAAGAAGCTAAAAATTAGCATACTCAAGAGTGATACAAAACAATTATCTAAACTTAGTGTAAAATTAGCTTGATAACTTGCACTTTGTTGCAGGTAGGATTCCAACTTAATTTTTAACATGCTAGAATAGTGTGCTAATATTGTGAATACATTTTATTGTATTATATTTTTTAATTGCGAAGCACAAAGTTTGTTTACACATAATAATAATTTTTTAAAAAAATCATATAAACTGAGAAATAGTTGTTAATGTAAATTAAATACTAAAATAAAAGGCTAATATTTATTATAAAAGTAAAAGATAGATAAGTATAAAAATATTTAACCTTGATTTCTTTTTAATTTATATGTTTCTTTTTAATTTATATGTTTTTTTTTTTACGTTAGAGGTTATTTTTTTTTTATTAAAGATAAATGATTTTTATTTTATAAATACATCATGCAAATACAGTTTATTTATATCATATATAAAAGAAAAAATTTAAAAATAAATTACAATAATATCTTTAGAGTATTATAAAAATATAAAATAATTAAATAATATGATTTAAATAATTTTAAAAAATCAAATATGGTGTTAATTTAAATTTAAATAAAAAATAATGTAAAGTTAAAAGTATATAAAAAGGAGAGTATTAATTAAAAAAAAAACAAAAACAAAAAAGCCAAACACTGTTAGGGTTGACAGACTAGTGTATGCTCGGCCACCTACCCATAAATAGATGACATGGCACTTAGGCCTAGAAACCCAGGCTACCCATTGAAACACATTATAAGGCTTTTAAAAACCCATTTGAAATCACCGAACACTAATCTCTCTAAAACACAAAAAACTGTAAATAAAGAAAACTTTAATGACATCAATCTATTTTTTCCGGCATTGTGAGAGGAAAATCCACTTTTATCAAACTCTCCTCAAAACATCCAATACATTGATATAAAAATCACTATTTTTGTTTCCCAAAATTGACCAATTAAAATCTTTCTTTCTTTTTAGTTGTTTTTCGATGACTTCCTCTTTAATATCTGAAAGTTAGAGATTGAAAAATAAAAAAAATAAAATTTTGAACCAAAACTAAACTTTCAAAAACTATAAAGATCGAAAATAAAAGTGTAAAAATTCTTTAAAAAGGTGTGACTTTAAACAACAATTACAAAAAAAAACCTTGCATTGTTGTTGCCTTGTCAAATTTGATCCCTTTTTCTTGCAAGGAAAAAAAATGATTTTTCTTTACAAAATAAAATATCAATTCAATATAATGATTTTTTTTCACACTACAATAATTTTATAAAAAAAACAAATCAAAACACGTCATAAAATCTAATTCCAAGCTAACATGATAAAAAAGGATAAATTTGAAAAAAAATAAATTCAACAACTATAATACAAAAACGTTAAAAGGATAAAAAAAAAGGTGCATTGTGTAAATCCAATAAGTCTATGCTTGATATTGTGATGATTTATGGGATTGCGGTTAAATGTTTTTTTAAGAAAAATACTTAAAGTTAGAGTTTTAAAAACTATATTTAAAAAAAATATTTATTTAGTTAAAATTATTATAAGATAGATTTTTACATGTAAAATAAATGAAAAAAAGTCTCTATAAATAAAAAAACATTTTATTTTAGCTTGTAAAAAATTAAAATTTTAAAAATAATAATGTATAAATTTTAATATAAAAAGCTATTTAATTAATTAAATAAATTTTTATGCAAAAAGGAGAACGATGCCTCTAGAACTATAAAGAGCGTTTAATAATGTAGCCAAAACATCATTTATTTATTTATTAATATTTTTAAATTATTTTAACATATTAATATCAAAACTAAATTTTAAAAAGTAAAGATATTATATTAATATATTTTTAAATTAAAAATACTTTAAAATAGAAATATCTACCTTATTTATTAGAATACCCAATCTCATAAATCCGCTTTGCCGTACCTTCTTCTCTTTTCCTCCCCAGTGGGCTTGATTGCTTTTAACATAAACCCTTACAATATAGATTACAAAATCATCACACTGACAATCTACGACTGTACTTCAAAATCTAACTTTCAAAACAAACCCTAAAACACTAAACCTCCTTCCCTCCTCAATGGCCAGTGACGGAAAACGGAAGAAACGAGGCCGCAAATCTAAAACCCAGACAACCCTAGACCCCACAACTTCCACCATAAACGATGAGGTTTTCTCCGTTAACAATGTCGAAATCGTGAATTCTACCACCCCAACTAGCGCCAAAAAACACGAAAACCGCCGCGGCCGTCCTAAGAAACGACCCAAGCACTCACCAGAGAAGCCCGAGAAACCCCCGCCATTAATTAATGGTGAAATTGGGGTTGCGCCGCCTGTGGAGGGCGTGACCAGGGTGGTTCCGGCGATGGATGCGGTGGTGAAAGTGTTTTGTGTGCACACGGAGCCGAATTTATCGCTTCCGTGGCAGAGGAAGAGGCAGTATAGTTCCAGTAGTAGTGGTTTTGTTATTGGTGGAAGGAGGGTTTTGACTAATGCGCATTCTGTGGAGCATTATACACAGGTTAAGCTTAAGAAGCGTGGCTCTGATACTAAGTATTTGGCTACTGTTCTTGCTATTGGAACTGAATGTGATATTGGTAAAGATTCAAGCTTTTCGTGTTGTATTCGATTTTAAGCTCAATCAATTATAGGTCATATTTTTGAGATAGATACGTGCTTAATCAATTTTTACTATTGTCGACTTTAAGCTTTATGTTGTTGTTTGATGCTTTTGGTATTTTCTGCACCCTACTTTCTTGGCATAGAACGAAAAATACCAGCTTTTATTGGCTAGGATAACTTGTATGTTCACTTTTTTTTTATTTTATGGAATGGAGTAATTAGTCAATTTTGATTTAGATTTGAAATAGTAAATGTGACTTGCAAGAAAAATTCATACAAGTTTCATGGAGTCCCTTGGGGATATGGATAGTTATATGTTAGGATAAGAGATGGTCCCTGTGGCAAGGGAATGGGTGTGATGAATTACAACTAGATGACAGATACTTGTACTGGAAAAGAAAATTGTAGAAGTAGATCTTGCACATAAGATGAATCAGAATGTGAATTAAATGTGTGGTTCTCTTATAAAGGAGTGAGCTTTATTAACTCTATATACCTCAATGGATGCAAAGGATGAGATATTTTGTTCAAAGCAAAATTTCTTTTTGTGATTTGCAGCCTTGCTAACAGTCAATGATGATGAGTTCTGGGAAGGTGTGTCACCTGTAGAGTTTGGAGAATTGCCTTCACTTCAAGATGCTGTAACTGTCGTTGGTTACCCAATTGGAGGGGACACAATTTCTGTTACAAGTGGTGTTGTATCTCGGATAGAGATCCTATCCTACGCCCATGGATCCACAGAGCTTCTGGGTTTGCAAGTAATGTTGTTGAAACCCTTGCATTTTGCTATCTGTAATTATCGAACTATTTCCCTCACATGCCTTTCTCATGGTTTCATTTGCAGATAGATGCTGCTATAAACTCAGGAAATTCTGGTGGTCCTGCCTTTAATGATAAAGGTGAATGTGTGGGCATTGCGTTTCAGTCCCTTAAACATGAAGATGCTGAGAATATAGGGTATGTTATACCAACTCCGGTCATCAAGCACTTCATCCAAGATTATGAGAAGAATGGAGCATACACAGGTAAGTATTTGTACATGTTTGGTTCTGGCTTTTGTTTACAGGTGTATACTGTGTAATTAAATTGCAATGTGTCTGTTGTAGTATCACATTGCTCATTGATCTTGGTTAAAGTCTAATGATCATCCCTTACATGCTAGGATTTCCGTTTCTTGGGATTGAATGGCAGAAAATGGAAAATCCAGATATGCGTGTTGCAATGGGTATGAAATCTGATCAGAAGGGTGTTCGTATCAGAAGAATTGATCCCACTGCTCCAGAATCTGAAGTCTTGCAGCCATCTGACATCATTCTCAGCTTTGATGGGGTAGATATTGCTAATGATGGAACAGGTTCGTGTATAATGTTTTATGCTTAAAAACAAGCTCCTGGAGCTTTGTTAGGAACTCTGATTTTCCAAAGTTAATTCACATGGCATTCTTTGTGGCATGAAATTTTCGCCTCCTTTTGTTCTTGACATATCAGTTCCCTTTCGGCATGGTGAGCGCATTGGTTTCAGCTATCTTATCTCCCAAAAGTATACTGGGGATAATGCTGTGATCAAAGTTCTTCGGAATTCTAAGACTCTAGAATTTGACATCAAACTCTCAACTCACAGAAGGCTAATTCCTCCGCATGTCAAGGGAAAACCTCCATCCTATTATATTATTGCAGGATTTGTATTCACAACAGTTTCTGTTCCTTATCTCCGTTCTGAGGTGCATATTTCACCTTTTGCTTTCCTTTTTGTATATATTTTCTCATGATACTGCCATTGCCTTCTCTTAGTATTAGTTAGTTAGTAAAACTTGATGGGTCTTAAATACATCTATTTTAATTGACACTCTATGAAGTGAGTGATTAATTCTTTTTGTGCATGAAGCTATGGCTGTGTGATATTTATTACATTTCTTGAATATGGTGTTACTGCGTGATATTTTTCAACTTGTATGCTTTATGTGTTAGAGACAAGGCCCATTAAACTTTCTTCTTGTATGTTTGTGCAAGTTTGCATGTATTTGTTGGTGCAAATGCTTTAAGGAGGTTATGGTTTATGTAGTACTGCATAATCTAATTTGTAATTGGTGCATCATCATGGAGTCATTTATCTGTCTTGCCTGTAGGTACATCAACTTATGTTTAATAAATCAACACCATGATTTTTCTTGGCTTTTGAATCTGGGGATGATAGGATAGTGAACTTTCACCACATCATAAAACATTAGAGGAAGTGTGTTAATTGTAGAAATACAAGGACTAAATTCTAATTTTACTAATACTCTGGGCATTAACCTGTTATTGAAGCCGATTTCCTACATACTAAACCTGTTCACCTAATGAAAATGTGCTAATGTGTAATTGAATGTCCAAATCCAGAACTTATCTTGGGTTGAAATGGATATTCATCTAAGTAGGTCACAAGTGAGTTCCATCAAACTTTCCTGAGCTTGTTTTCTGTTATCACTGTCCTTTTGTAACTTCGCATTGTAAACTAGGATTAGAAATATGGATTGTAATTAAAATGAATTTCTGTTGTAGTAATACTTCTATGTTTTGTTAGCCATAGTTCTTTTTTCTTGTTCTAAGGGTTGCAATATGAGGATTCCTGTTTATTTTTTCAACAAAAGTATTTTATTTCACCTGCGGAGCCTTTATTTTTGTAGCTTGCATTTACATGTTTATCTATTCCAGTATTGTTCTCCATCTCTATGATTTTGCTATATTCTGAACTTAATTTAATGGGTATTGAAGACAAATAATTAATTGTATATTAACCTCATTTATTTATTCCAATTTTTCACACCTTGCCAGTTGCAGCTTCAGTTTCATGCCAACTTTCTCATGGATTTCTCTCTCTCTCTGTTTAATGCCATACTTAGCATTATAGTACTTTCATGGTCAACTGATTTTACATTGCCTCTGCTCTTTTGCATAATTGTGCAGTATGGCAAGGAATATGAATTTGAAGCTCCTGTCAAGCTTCTGGACAAACTTTTGCATTCAATGCCACAATCCCCGGATGAGCAGATAGTTGTGGTTTCTCAGGTTCTCTCTCACACACACGTTCACATGCACGCACACATGTCAGCTCCTATGGCCACTATTCTACTCTACTGATCTTGCACTTTACTTTTCTTCTCCTGGAAAATTTCTGGCAGGTGCTTGTAGCTGACATTAATATTGGGTATGAGGACATTGTTAACACCCAGGTGAAGAATCACAGTCTTGTAACTAGTGCTTTTTATTTCTGTCGTTGAGTTGGTATAACCTGTTTATTATTTCCCCTTTTCTTTTGGTGAACTACATCTCTTTTTGGATGTCATTTATTCTGTATCTATGCAGGTTGTTGCTTTCAATGGTAAGCCAGTGAAGAATTTGAAGAGCTTGGCCAACATGGTTGAGAATTTTGATGATGAGTTTCTGAAATTTGATCTGGAATATGACCAGGTCCTCTCTCTCTCTCTCTCTCACACACACACGCGCGCGCGCGCGCGCGCACACAGAGGGTCTTTGGGTCTGTGTGTTCCAACATTTGCATCTCGGCTATTTATACTAGTTCTGTCTGGTACTGATTTCTATACCTGTACTTTGGTGCAGATAGTTGTTCTCCGGACAAAGACTGCCAAGGAAGCTACTGTAGATATTCTTACCACTCATGGCATACCTTCTGCAATTTCTGATGATCTTAAGCCATGAATTTGAGTATTTGTCTAGGTACGTTGCAATACTCTTGTCAGAGCCCTGTTACCCCCCATATTACCTTCATTAAAGATGGGGTGTGGCTTGTTAATTTATAAAATCTAGGGTGGAGTAGATTTTTTCAATGAGGGAAGATCACCGCGTGTATTATTGATGGCAATGTTCTTTCCTTTACCTGATTGCTTATGTGCTTGTATTGCAATAATGGAAATTTACAGGCGTCAGGACTTTGTTTTATTGGGTTAGGGGTATGCCTTTAAAATTTACAGGCGTCATCTATATACACGAGTAGTTTTAATGCTGATATCTCTTGGACAGCCGACCTCTCTCTCTCTCGCTCTCATTTTTGGGAAGCTATACAAGTTGGAAATATGTTCATTTTTCTGGTTAGTGCGTCACTAACCCAGCAAGTGATTGTGAGAAGCAGCTGCTGGATGCTCTCCTGTTCGAGGTGCCAGATAATAAATTCTACAATAAGGTGCAGGATGATAACTCAGTATTTGAGTTTTGGACCCCGCTTTTTCTATATTTGTGCTCCTTGTTCGTATCCAATCTTAACAGGAAAGAAATGCAAGAATGCATGGCCAGTATCCACCCAAGAGATGGGGAGCACATTCTGTACTGCCATTTCCCTTTTTTTCGCCTGAGCAAAATTATTGAGTTATGAAGATCAAATAACAAAGTGATCTAATAGCCCTGTACTTGAAAAGAGATGAAAAACTATATACCATACTTTTTGTATTTTGTCAGAAAATAGACACCGGACTGTATATCTTACAAAGTAACTGAACTTGGAAAAAACAATCATTATTAACATTGATTAATAAAGAAGCTACTCCCAATTGGTTTGTGTGAGGAGATTGAATCCATCATTACCGAATTCTAGTGGGGACAACAAAATTATGAGAGAAAAATGCCCTAGATCAAATGTTCTAACATGCATGTGATGGATACGTGTATATATATGATTTTTTTATTTTGAAATACAGGAAAGACCCATTAGAGAGGCGAGGACTCAAGTTATTGATGGTGACATATTCGAATTTAAACTATGAAAAGGTTTGGTCGATAAAGATAAAGGCTTGGGTTATGATTTTTTTGGTGTTTTGGATGAAGATTATGGATTTGAGAGGTCCCGAAGGCTTGTGCTTTTTTAGGGATTGGGAGTTGTAGGGAAGAAAAGAGCGTTGAAGAAAATTGCAGACATGAAACAAACCAAGAAATTAGGGTACGTATAAAATTTACTGTAGCTCCATCAAGTGGTGAAGTCGAAAATCATTTTCTTCATTTCTATGACATTATATTAAGTATTTTAAACATAAAAGTCCAATAAATCTAAATCTTGACAAGTTATCTTGGGTAATATAGATTTGAAGATTGATTTCAAAATTTTAAACTTGTTAAAACTATTAAGAAATTAGAATTAATAAAAGCATCATTGTAAGAAAGGAGGAAAATAAATGATTTAAATGAGGAAATAATTTTAAATACAATTTGGATAAAATGTAAGAAGAATAATAAATATAGTAAGAAAACAATTTGACTTGGTTTAGTGATTGTCGTTGGAAATTTGTTTTAAATAAATAAAAAATATGGGTTAATGAGAAATTAATAAGAACCTCTGGTTTTTTCACTAAACAAATCTTAGTTTTTCTATATTTAATTTTTGATTTATGGTAGTTAATCAATTATCAATAATTGTGAGAAATAATTTTTAATAATTCTTCAACCTTTTAACTTTTGAAATTCACTTTAAAAAGAGAGGTGAAGAAAGAGTTTAAAACTTAGATTTTTCAGATTTTTCTATACTCTTTCTCACCTTATTTTTAGTGTTTTTATTCATTTTTATGCTCTGGTTTTCCTCCCAAATCTATAGTTTAGGTTCATATTGTTGGGAGATATTTGAGTTTTATAATTTTTGGTTAAAAAATCTTGGTTTTAAAGATGTATCTAAACCAAGGTGATTTTGTTTGGAATCTTGAGAGAAATATTGTTTATATCCTAGTTGCACAAGTGAGGAGTAATTAGAACAAATGATTCATCATTGGTAATAATAAAATTAAGATTCATTACTTTAAAGTGATTTAACATGTAAGTACCCTTCATGTTTTCATTTAAACATAGTTGATCTAAGCATGTTTGTCTTGAGTCTACAAATTTAAATACGTATAAACTCTAGGCTTTTGTTGAACATTTTTTATTTAACATGCCTTTAATTCATGCTAATTATTTTTGAACTACAATCGTGTTATGATAAATTAAACATATCTTCATACTAGTCTATCTATGTCTATAAACTTTGACTATAATCTTAAGGCTTTATTCTATATATTAGACTTAGTTTATCATGTGGGAAAAAAAAATATTCATTATATAGATTAATTGTTAAAGAGATTTTAACATCTTTAAAATTTAAGTTATAATTTATTTATTTTTAATCTGTTATATTCTCAAAATATAAATTTATTTCCATACTATATGTTTTAATTTAGAAACTTTTAGTTTGGTTAAAGCTTTATGTTTTTTTTTTAATTTAATTTTAGAAAATTGTTATATATATTTATTTTAAAGTTATAATTTATCTTTTAAAATTATAATTCATGCAATTTATTTGAATCTTTTTGAGTTTTTGCATGATATATATTTTATGAACTAAGCTTTTATAAACCATGTTTATATCTTTGTATAGTTTATACATGTTACTTGCAAACTTTTTAGTATAATCATGCATTTTATCTTTCTTGCTTAAACATAATGTTTTGACATAATATATGTTTAGCTTGAACTAGAATAAAAAAAAGTGCTTATTTTTTATCTTGTATAATTTAAATATTTTTGTTTATCAAGTTGCTTTATTTCAAGTTTTATATTATTTAACTTGTTTGTTGTCTAAAAGGATGTTTTTCACTTATAAAAACTGGATAGAGAAAACCTATATATGAAGAACTCATCAACCTCCAACATACTAGGTGTTAGAAAGGTCAAATTGAACGTGACATCTAGAAAGCCTCTAACCTTCAATAATATACTGCATTTTGATGACATTAGAAAAAACTTAGTGTCTGACTCATTGTTGAGTAAAAATAGTTTTAAGATGGTGTTTAAGAGATAAATTTATACTATGTAAAGAGTAATATATTTATAGAAAAAAGAGTATCTTTGTGATGACATTTTTAAAATGAATGTAATGATCGTTGTTGTAGTAGTAGTAGTAATAAGATTATCTCTTCTCCTTATTTTCTTAAGTTTTATGATGTGTGGTATGATATGTTAGGTCATGTGAATTATAATTCTATACAAAGATTAATAAATCATGAATTATTATCAAGCATGGTTTTTTTAAAATCATAAGTGTGATATTTGTGTAGAATCAAGATTCACAAAAACTTATTTTTAAACAATTGAAAAAGTAGTAAACCTCTATACTTAATTCATTCAGATATTAGTAATTTAAAATTTATATAAATTAGAGGTGGAAAAAATATTATATTACTTTTATAGATGATTGCATAAGGTATTATTATACATATTTTATTAAGAGTAAAGATGAAGCTGTTGAATTGCTTAAACATCACAAGAATAAAGTTGGAAATCAAATTAACAAAAAGATAAAGGTAATAAAAAGTGATGGGGGTTGAGAATACGAAGCACCATTTGATGAATTCTGTTTCCAAAATAGTATTCCACTAAACTACTGCTCTTTATTCACCAAAATAAAATGGCATTGCGGAATGTAACAACTGAACATAAAAAAATAATGAATAACATATTGATAAGTTCGAGAGCACCTCGAAGCTTGTAGGGAGAGACAATTCTAATTGCTAATTATATACTTAACAAAATACCTCATAAAAAGTTAGAAAGAACACCATATGAATTCTATAAAGGTAGAAGACCCTCCAACAAATATTTTAATGTGTGGGGGGGTGTCTTACAAAGATAGCAATACTTGATCTTAAAATGTTAAGATAGGATCTAAGACTGTGGAATGTGTATTTTTTAGATATGCATATAATAATAGTGCATATCGATCTCTTGTACACAAATAAAGTATTGAAAATATTCGTCTTAATACTATTATGAAATCAAGAAATACTAATTTATTTGAGGATGTGTTTTCTTAAAATGAAGTACGATAAAATTATTCACTTAAGAGAAAGATTGAGGCTAACTCAAGTAATCATCATCAATTAAAAAAATAATGAAGTTAAGCTTAGAAAGAGTAAAGGGACAAAAATGACCAAAATATTTGGTTTTGCTTTTTTAACATACTTGGTAGAAAATGAACCTTAAATCTACTCCAAGGCAATGTCCTTTCCAGAAACTTCTTATTACAAGGAGATATTCGATAGTAAAACTGAATTTATTATGAATAATTATATATGAGAACTGATGGATCTTATTTCCAGAAGCAAATTATTAGACTATAAGTAGATTTTCAAAAAAAAAGAAGATAAAAGCTGATGACACTATTGATAAATATAAAATTAAACTTCTTGTTAAATATTTTAAACAACATAAAGGCATGAACAATTTTAACTTATATGTGTCGATAATAACACTATTATACGAACACTAATTGAGAAATCCATTCTGAATTAGATCCTTTTCTAGTCCAAGTTGAGCCAAATATAATATTTATGAATTTATGTGCATATATGGGTCGCAAGTAGGCCCATATCCTGTGAGCCGTGAATGAAGCCCGATTACAATTCCAAGACCCAAGTCACCGACTGCCAATATTGAATTTATTAATGGCGTCCAGCATAAAAATTTCAGATTTGCGCTTCTGCGTGATCCACTTGTTCTTTCTCCTGCCGTAAAACAAAGTGGAGTAATATATATATATATATATATATATATATATATATAGAGAGAGAGAGAGAGAGAGAGAGAGAGAGAGTAAATTAATGGAGAAGATGGGTACGGCGGAACCCAACTTTGAACAGCTATTCGAGGAGAAGAAGCGCGTCCGGAACCCCCTCGTTCCCGTCGGTAAATACTAATTTGATCATCCCCATTGCCCTTTTATTTTTATTTTTCATAATATACATATCTTATGCGTAGACAATATTTTTGGGAATCATAGAATTTGTTTGGAATATGATTATATTTGATTATGGTCTTAAGGTTTGAAGAAAAAGAAATAGCTGTTTGGTTGGTTTTGGAAATGGGATTGGAATTCTAATTCTAATTCGAAATATAATTTACTTTTTTTTTCTCCTGAAATTAAATTGACGTCTAATGCTGTTTTAATACCACCAGATAAATAGAACAATTTATCTCATATAAAGTAGAGCGGTATCTCATTCTAACAAAAGAAAGGTGTTGTAGCTCGTTTCTTTCGTGATGGTAATCCATTTTTTAGCGAATCAAGCTGTACTGCGCAAGAAATGGAATGAGGATCCATTTCCATTCCAAATCCTAGCACAAAACAACCATGCCCTTTAAGAATTTTCTCCTCCCTCTCTCAATAGAGGGATTTTGGTGGTGGATACATTTTAGATTACCTTGAACAACTATCATCTTTCATTTTTCTGATCGGTTTATCTCGAGCAGATCCCATGTTTCAGAAGATACCTAATTTGTCAAGGGTCTGGGCATCTCACTTTGTGTTTAAATGGATCGTTTATACGTTATATTACTGCTGGCTTCTTGTCTTCAAACATTTGAGCTTTTGACTTGCATATTGGCAGTCAGAAATTCCAAATTAGTAGTGCTATTTTTAGCTCATGATAAGAAATGGGATTCATCTTTAGACAGTCCTGTATTTAGCTTCTGCTTGATTGACTGTTTATAACTATTGCAGGAGCACTTATGACGGCAGGAGTTCTCACGGCTGGATTAATCAGTTTCAGACGAGGCAATTCTCAGTTGGGGCAGGTGTTAATGAGAGCTCGAGTGGTTGTCCAAGGGGCTACTGTGGCCCTTATGGTTGGCACTGCTTTCTACTATGGGGATAACCCATGGAAAAAACCAAGTTAGACCTCCTATAACATGTATCGTTCCTCGTTAGTGACACAAGCTGTTCTTTTTCTATGCTCTGATTTATTTAATAAAATCAATCACAATTTATATATTCTCATCGCTGGTGGCAGTCCTCCCATAAGATCCAGTTCCTATTACTATTATTATGTAAAACTGATATCAGTAGAGCATGGATGGAGTGAGAATATTTGTCTCAGAACTGAAAGAAGGGATGATATTTACTTTGGAGGAACAATCTTATTAAGATTACAAATATAATCAATGTGTGCTTACAACCTGTTATACTCTAATTGATGGATTATGTCGTACTGCTTCTCTGTTTGTCTGGAAATGGTTTTTTCGTTGCTCAATTGTTTTCTTTAACAATTACCTATTTATGGCTATTTGAAGAACTCAAAGTATTGTACCAAACCCGAGATGCCTAAATCGTCAGCTGCAATCATTTTATCGGCATCCGATGTACTTGGTGCCATTCCTTCAAGACTATTCTGTTTGGGAGTGTGCAATCTTTTTTTGTTATGTTTTTTCGAAAATATGTTTATTTTAAGAAAAATATTAAATTAATATATTTTTATAAATTTTTCTTGAATGTAAAAAAGAAAATGTTTAGATATTACTAATGTTTTTTAAGTGGATAAAAAATTCAAATTGTGTGAGGGTTATCTCGATGTGAAGTAGTTAATTTTATGAGTTAAAAAATAATTTAGATGATCTATAAAAATATAATTTAACTCAAAGAAATTTTAAGAAGATATCTCATTTTTAATAAGATAACAACATATTAGATTGACTTGAATCAATCCGGGTTAACATGTCAAATCCGTTACTCGAGTTATAAGACTATAATAACCTCATAGAAAACAAATCAAAATAAATTATAAAGCCTAATTTTTAATACAAAAATCAATTAAAAAAATAAATTAAAAAGGCGACCTAAGTTAACCTTTTAAATTTACAGCTCAGATCATAAGACTGAGATAATCCTATAAAAAAAATCAAAACAAATTACGAAGTTCAATTCTCAATCAGCCTAATATTGAAGGATATTACTAAAAAAAATCAATTAAAAAAAACTTAAAAAAATGATCAAAGTCAATTCACTGAACTTATAACTCAGGTCATGAGACTGAGATAACTTCATTAAAAAAATTTACCTGATTTAACCCAAATTAACTTACTAAATTTACTATTATAGTTATAAAACTGAGATAATCTCATAAAAATAAATAAAAATAAATTACTTAATATTTTTTTATGGTAAAACAAATTATGACCTGATCTGCGTCGCGCACAATGATACACTACTCTCTAAAGCTAAATGGGGAAACCTAATTATTTTATTTCAATGAACTGTAATAGTTTGATCATAGAATTAGAAAGATTTCGATTGCTCATTTTACTTATATTTCAAAAGCTTGTTAATCTTTCAAAATAGTTGCATGGCAAAATTCGCAATTTTATCGTATTTTTTCGCAACTCTTTTCATTTGATACTTTGAGTTCAAGTTTATTTTAGGAGAGGCATTTCCTGCATATAACATTAACTAGACAAAAAAGAGAAGATAAAAAATGAACCAAATTGTGGAACGGATGTTGAGATACACGGTTGAAACTATAGTTTTTAAATCCGTTCTGGTGGCCGGCCCGGTCCAAAACCTGAGTTTCAGGTTTTGATTGAGTTACTGGGTTTCGACCGGGTCACCGGGTCGGCCGGGTCAATCTATATTTAAAAGAAATTCAAAACAGCGTCATTTTAGTAAAAAAACAAAAGTCAACGGGTTGCAACAAGGTTTAGACCGGGTTTTGCCGGGTCAACCCGCCGGGTTGGCTGGATCACATCGGGTCATGATTTTTTTTATTTTTTCATCAACTCGATCCGGTTCCAACTCCAGATTGACCAATCGAGCTAGGTCGAGTTTAAAAACTATGGTTGAAAAACAGACTCTCAGCCAAGGAGTTGGAAGAATTCGCCTCAAGTAACCGGTTCCCTAGCTTCCTTCGTTTTTTATTTTGGAAGGCCTGCATCAGATTGCATAATCTAATGCTTTTTAATTTTTAATTTTCTTTTGGCAAATGCACAGCGGCATTAGTAACATTAAAGGCAAAGTACTTCAATTAAAACTTCTGTAATATAATAATAAGGCTGTTGAACAGTCCACATCTTCAACGTTATTACTTGACGGCAGACAAGAAAAGAAGATAAAAAAAAGCTTGTCACAAAAAACATAAATAATTAAAATATTTAAATTTTTATTCACCAAAATCTCCATTTGTCCTCTATATAAGAAATTTTAAAAACTCTATTAATATTGAATAGAAAAAAAATATTCCTTTCAAATAAAAAACTACAAAAAAACATAATAATAGTAAATAAAAAAATAAAAAAATAAATTAGAAAAACATATTTTTTTTATAAACATCCATGCATCAGTCTTCTTGGATTGAAAGGAACTTATTCTCGAGTTCAAACCTCACTCAACAACTATCCTTCATGAACACATTTTATAGGTCCCTAATATTTTTATGCGGACCACCTCATTATGGATCACTAACACAACACTTTTGTATGAAATGCCCTGTAGTGGCTCTCTAATACAACACCTTTGTGTGGGTCGCCCCATCATGAGTCCACCTCTAGGATTTCCAATAACAACAGTTCATGAATATAGAAACAACACACTAGTTCTTAGATTTTTTTT
>Ga0325401_1000248_pt1 | contig 35998 bp, 20 predicted proteins | sample PopdelMetagenome_FD_205666 | JGI IMG/M metagenome (GOLD analysis project Ga0325401, IMG submission 205666) | Populus deltoides microbial communities from Bellville, Georgia, United States - Xylem-PdKOR-R2 | ecosystem: Host-associated > Plants > Phyllosphere > Stem > Wood/Secondary xylem | place...
TCATCGATGGAATCGTGATGGGGGCTGGTGCTGGGCTATCTATGCATGGAGCATTCAAGATTGTCACTGAAAATACTGTATGCTTCTGCTATATTTTAATCCCTTTGACAATTTACAGAGTTAAGGCATTCTGATGGAAACTCAAGTAGGAATAGAAGGTTTCAGAAAAGTTTCCGAAAGGTTTTTGGTACTTTATTTCTTATTGCTTTATTTCATGATGAATGTTCTAAGATGTTAACCGATAAAAATAACCCTAAGATATATTAAAATATAACCTAACATAGTTGATTCAAATAAGAACTCAGAACTCTTTCAAAACCCTGAACTCCTTAAGTTTGAGATCCTAATCCTGCCGTTTTTTACTTCAAATTAGACTCTCTGCTGTAATTTTGAAGATCCTTGGTTCTCATCACCTTCATGTAACTAGTTTCATGTGTGCATCAACTCCTTTTGATACATGAACTTGCATATACAGGTGTTTGCTATGCCAGAAACAGCAATAGGACATTTTGTTGATGTCGGGGCATCGCATTTCCTTTCCAGGCTCCCTGGGTTTCTTGGTAACTACTTAAAATTAACCCTATCTACTTCAACAGTATCTGTACGAATTTTCATTTTTGTTTAGGTGAATATTTGGGACTTACTGGAACTACGATAAGAGGGGAAGGTATGGTTGCATGTGGCCTTGCAACTCATTTCGTCCTCTCAAAGGTAATGCCTTGGAAATTTATATGATTGTGTATATTTTCTTATATACCTTCAGGTTTGCATAATTCAAACCTTTCTTTCTCTTTGCATAGGATCTCCATTTAGTAGAAAGTGCTCTGGATGAAGTAACTTCTTCTGATACCAACAAAATTTCTAAGATCATTAGCAAATTTGAGCACAAACCAAATGTGAAACAGGATGACGTTTACAGTAGGTATAATCATCAGGTTCTTCGAAAACATTTATCTACTTTCTCCGTTATCTTATATTGTCACCAAGATTGTTCCTGAATTCTGAATGTCCAATCATTAAACAGATTGGAGATTATTAACAAATGTTTCTCAAGAAAAACAGTTGAAGAAATACTATCATCACTGGTAAGCTCTTATATATACATTGCAGAAAGAAACTTACTTAGCATAGAAAGCCTCAATTATTAGGATTGCTTGCAATATGATGCATTTTGACTTGTTCTATCAGGAGATTGAGGCAGGAAATAGAGCAGACAAGTGGGTTCTAGAGGCAATAAAATCCATGAAGGCAGGCAGTCCGATAAGCCTGAAAATTTCCCTTAAATCGGTATGTAATGAGGGATTTTAAGTCATTAGTATTATATTTTTACTAATTTATTGTATATTTGTTTATATCACGAATTTATAAAATTCTTGCATGTTGATTAGATCAGAGAAGGCCGCATGCAAGCACTTGATCAATGCCTCGCCCGTGAATATAATATTTTTTGTCACATTATGAGAAGAACAGTGAGCATTGATTTTTTTGAGGTGATTGAAATATCATAATAATAACCTAAATATTAGCATGTAAGATAGCATGATATTTGGTTATTATATAAATGAGACATAATTTTCTATAATCTATATTTTAAAATTATAAAAATACACTTTAAAATTATTATAAAGATATTTATTTTATATTTTCATCCCCATCTCTTCAATTAAACATAATTTTATCTTTATTTATTTATAGCTGTCATTTTTATCCCATAACATTAACCAATGAAAACCTAATTCAATTCTTTCCTACAGGGAATAAGAGCCAAGTTCCTGGATAAAGACGAAAATCCCAAGGTACATGCATGGAGCATTACCATGTGCGTGATATTGCTCTGTATCCATGACATACACAAACCAATGATCAAATTTCGATTTCTTGTGTTCTAACAGTGGGAGCCTGCAAGATTAGAGCTAGTGAGTGATGAAATGGTGGGCCAATATTTCTCCAGAGTCGACGAAGATGACTGGGAATCCCTTCAACTTCCTGCTAGATCCAGCTCAGTTGATATTATGAGGCCAAGACTTTGAAACTAGGAAAATAAAAATAATATCCATCAGTACTTCACCATCCTTCAAAGCCAGTCCTCCTAGCTTATGTATCTTTAATTCCAGGACAGGAAATGTCTGCTCAAAATCTGTAGAATATATTACAGAAAAGATGTTAAATTAACCTCTAGAAATAATGAAATAATTGAATTTCTCATGGTTACAGTATCTAGTACTGTAAAATTAAAGAAAATGGAGGTTATTATTTTTAATTAGCATCAATAATATAAACCCTAAACAGTATTTATTGATTGCTGAATAATGGGTTTTACTAATTCTTGTTTTCATTATTTAATAGTTTGCAATTGTACACAATCATTTAAGATGTAAATTAATAGGTAATTGGTTGATTAAATAATTGAAACTCTCATTCCTGGAAAAGAATAAAGAAAACCCATTTTCTACTTTAAGCTGACAAATTAGGCACAGAACCACCTGCAGATCAAGTTGGAAAAGGAAAGGGAAGATTCTCAGATCAGTGAGGAAAAATCATGGCGTTTCAACCATAAATCATTGTTAGCTTTCTCCATGCCTCGATCATCAGCTGATAAGAGCTATCCAGAATAAGTTGCTCTTCAGGGTTCCTGCGCAGACAGACCTATCATCTTGTTTTTTTTTTTTTCTTTTTTTTTACTTCATGTTGCCCCACCACTTTCGACATGGATGTGACCTCCCCTTGTGACCAGATGGACGTAAACATCAAGAATCTAGCCAGAATTTCATCATATCTATATATATATATATTGGATTTAAAACGTGCTGTTCATTGATTAAAAAAAAAATATTGAAAAGACAGTGAGCTCGTCCATATTTAATGTAGGATAATGAAAAGCCATCAAATCTATTTAATGTAGAAAAAACTGATTGCCGTAGAAGAATCACTGTATACCCTTTTACATGTTGTGAAGGAGAACAAATTCTTTTTTTTTCTTTTTTTCCAGGTGTTGCATGCAAGTCTATATTCGAAATAGTGACCGTTTCCACACCATCAACTCACTGCGTCGTTCGAAGCCCCACGTGCCTGCTTGAATGCTGCAAGGCTACCTCACCCACTAGCGTACATGAGCCTTTATTTTCCCAATCTGTTCATTGATCAGCCAATTTTTTTTATAATTTTTTATTTTAACCCTTGATTTTTAGAAAATTAGTAGTAAAATCTCATCACATGCTAGCGCAATACAAACCCAGCCGAGAGAAAAAGAGGAAGACAGATGAACATATTGGATTTGCTCATTTTAATTCGTCCTGCAGAATGATGCAAGCACCAAAAGTAAATGAGAGTGAGACATATATATTTGATAAAAAGAGTTCCAAATGATAAGTGATATCTTAGCCTTACATGGGATGCGTATAGATATAAGTTGAGGGAAAAATTGAAAAATCAACGAGTTTTTTTAAAATATAAATATAATTTTATATTTAAAACTTGAATCAACTAAAATATATTTTCAGCCTGGTTCGATAACGAGTTAACTAGTTATAATTAGCTAAGGTTAGAATTATACCCATAAGTTATATTTTTCTAATTATTTTTGGATTTTTTTTTATTTAAGCACCTTTTTCTTTTGTAAACCAATTCGGTTTAACAGCTATCTAAACAATTTATAAATTATTTTCAGAATATTTTTATAAATCATTTAATATATATATTAAAATAGAGTTTTTTTCTATAGTTTATAGTTTATAAAATTAACCTTAATTAAAACCAAAGAAAACTTAGATTGTCCTTTCATTATATGCTGCTTCGTATTATTACCTGATTGAACAATCATATCCCCTCTTCAGCAAAGATTGAAAAGAAAAGAAAAACTCTTGATATTTGATCATTTTGTGTCCTCTAGATGCTTTTTGAAGGAAATTCATGTGTGAAGTAGGGTCTGTGTTGTTTTCACATCCAAAATATAAAACAATGAAAACTCTATTAATCCACCACCCTCCCCTGCCCACCAAAACCGTCCCAAACCACCACCCTCCCCTGACCACCACAGCAAGATCAAACCTAAATCTTCAGAAATCTTCATACCAACATGCTCAAATCCTATCCCAACCATCCACAACAACTTTATCATCTTTTAAATTTTCAGGCAGATCACCCTGTTACTTTTACACGAAACTCTACCGCTTCTCCTGTCATACCCTCTGCATCTACTACCAAAATTCTTGGCCCGACACCTCATTACACTGCCCTTACTGTTTTAGACCCTATTAAGCTGTATATTTTTAGAGATTTCCTTTCTGGGTAGACTATCAAGACCTGAAAAAGACCTTCTTTAAGTTTGGTCAGGTTACCAAATTGTTTCTCTCCAAGCGAAAAACTGCTTTCGGACGATATTTTGGTTTTGTAGACATACTATCCCCATGTCTGTTTCTGACCTTTGTGATCAAGCCAGCAACCTTTGGTTCGATACCTACAAGCTAAGAGTAAACCCAGCTAAACACCATCCCTCTAACCCTTCTTTGACAGCATCAAAACCCTTACCCAAACCTGCTCCACCTCATAAACTCGAGCTTCTGTTCAGAGATAACAGATCTTTTGCTGAGGTACTCAAATCCACAAAATCTCAAATGATTCGTGATGAGAGGAGAATAGTACAGTATGACTCCACGGATGAGGATAAGGAATGGCTAAATAGGAGCTTAGTGGGAAAGATCTTGCCAAATGTTGATGTAGCAACCCTGAAGGAAACGATCTTAAAATCAGTTGACAAAGCTGTGAGTTTTAGATTCTTAGGAGCGAGCCAGGTGCTCATTACTTTTGAGGACCAATTAGCTTCAACGAAGGAACAACAGAATGCAAGGTCTATGTTGAATTCTTTTCTCAGTAATCTCAGGCAATGGGAAGCAAGGATTTGCGCCTATGACAGATTTGCATGGATATCCATATTTGGTTTACCAATGGAAGGATGGAATAAAAACTGCATTGATATTCTTTTGCAGAGTTGGGGAAACATTATTGGCTATGACACATCATGTGTTAGTCAGGGCTCTATATCTGGTATTAGGGTTCTTATCAAAACCACAAAGCTGGAGCCTCTGCATGATCAAGTGCTTCTTAAGCTTGATGAAATACATGTTGAGGTTAGTTTGACAGAAATAAAGGGCAAGTTCACCCCCTCCCTCACAACAGTCAAACACTCCATGGACGTCTAACTGTACACAACATCTATGCTCTCTGATGACGATGAGGATGATCACTTTGAGGATACAATGAGGGCAACATCGACCCACATAGCTACAAGATAGTGTAGAGTTTGAATATGATTTCATCGGTGCGTTGGGCAACCAAATTCAGATTGATAGTACACTCACAGAGCATATCATTCCATCTATGTACCTCTATCCATTAATCACAGAGTAATACAGACAAACAGTTTTATCCAAGGAGCGTATGTACGAAGTTGATAAATGTTTAGCCCTGGTATGATATGAATATGCTAAGGTGGCTACAGCTGACTATATGGCTGTAGATGGGCAGCAAGGCTCTTGCCTATCTGAGGGAGATGAGTTGGATCAACGTAGAGGCTATTGTAGTGGAGAGCTTAAGAAGACGGACTGAAAGAAAAGGGTAAAAACATCCCATCATAGGCTCGGAAGCAAATGTTACCATCTGACCCATCTGAACTTTGTGCTCTGGAATTGAGAAACAGGAAATCATATAAAAATAAAGCAAATAAGCTCACACACAGAACACAATCTCTCTTAAGAAGGAAATCACGCAAAATGAGAAACCACAGATCTAAGCAATCTGAGACAGTAATTATTAAGTATTCAGTTTCTGATAATGGAATTAAGAACAAAAATGCTATTATTCATTCTGGAAAGGAACTTGCTGGTGAAGATGAGGCAAGTAGCACGCTCTATAGATCCTCTCCAAATTCTGGTGATCAAGCACACGATCATTTACATCCTGACTCTTAGGATGAAGCAAATGCTTGCTGGGATATGGGAAAGCTATTCTACAAGTTCATGATGATAACCACCTGATGACACAGACACTATAGGGATTTATAGAAAAAGAGCAAGAGGAGTGGATTCGAAGGAAGAAGTCGTAAGTCAGTTTTCTTATCTCGTCTGAATGTATGGTTTATTCAACCTTTTCTATGGGTAGTATTATTGTTTGGAATGTGGATTAGGGGGCAGAGATAATAAAAGATGCGTGAGGAATCTTGGCAGGAAGTTTAGTCTTGATGCTCTTGGTATTTTGGAAACGAAACTGGAAAATATTAATGACTGCATTATTAGTTCTATCTGGGATTGTCAACCTAAGGATTGGTATGCAGTTCCTTCATTAGGCCTTTCTGGGGGGATTTTATGTATATGGAATCTAGCTTCTTTTTGTGTCTCTAGTTGTTCAGCTACTATGAATGGATGTATTTTGCATATTGAAGGTATTTTCACTCATTTCAATCTGAATTGCCTGGTATTTTTTGTTTATGCTCCGAATGATGGCTCCTTGAAGAAGGAGTTATGGAACTACCTTATTACTTTCAAAGATAGTGTTAGTAAACCATGGTGTCTTGCGGGCGATTTTAACGAAACTTTGTCCCCTTCAGATAGAAAAGGTGGTTCTCAAATATCTGCTTCTATAACACAATTTAAGCATTGCATTGATTGCTGTGAACTTATTGATCTCCCTTTAAATGGGAAAAAGTTTACCTAGTCTAGAGGTAACGCGACGAGTCGCATTGACAAAATTTTTATATCGGGTGATTGGTTGCAGTCTCTACCGACCTCTACTTTATCCGGTCTCTCAAAATATTCTTTTGATCATAGACCTCTGTATCTGTTGCTAGACTCTACGAATTGGAGCCCAAAGCCATTTCGGTTCATGAATTACTGGTGGCTCATGTCTGATTTTCAGGAAGGTGATACAAAGCTTCTGGAATACAATCTTGATTATAAATTATGGTAGAAGGAATATGGTCCTAGCCTTAAAGTTGTTAAAAGAGAGGTGTAATCAGTGAAGTAAAGATGTTGTGGGTAACACGTATAATCAAATTAAAGAGCTGGAACTTGAAGCTGACTCCCTAGACTATCATAAAAAATGCAGAGACCTGTCAGTTGTTGAACTAACTAGAAGCAACAACATTGCCTCTAGGCCTAGAACTCTGTCTAGAGTACAAGAGTCTGCCTGGTATCAAAAGTCAAGGGTTCAATGGTGTAAGCTTGGAGATAAAAATACTAGTTACTTTCACTTAGCCGCAACAACAAGACAGAAAAGAAATCAAATTTTCTCCCTGGAGGTTGATGGCAAGATTTTGTCTAAACCTATTGATGTCAAGTTAGCTATCTTTAATTTCTTCAGTAACTTACATTCCTATCATGACATACCTAGAGCCTTATGTTGTAATCTAGAATTTCTAATGCTTTAGCCCTCATCTTCGATTGCTTTGGAATTTCCATTCTTTATAGAGGAGATTCAGTAACTTGTATTTTTCAGGTTATGGTAGCTTGCCAAAAAATTGTACATCTTTGGATTTAAGAGGGAGAAAAAAAAGGGTAAAACTTGAGTTCATATATACAAAAGGGTAAATCTTGAATTTTTCTAAGATAAAAATAGATATCAACACCTAGTATATATGATAATAAAATTCACATAGAATGTTAATTAAATTGGTTTGCTTGGCATTTAATTAGTAATTGGATACTGGATTAAAATAAAGGAGTTTCTCATAAAACAAAAAAGTAATCAGTTTGTCATTAAAAAATACTTAATGTGTTGTTTCTTAAATATATTGGGATTGAATGGTAAAAAAAATCAATAAAAAAAATTACTCTGATCAAATAGTAATAGAATGCACTACCAACAAATTTCAAAATCTCAATTCAAAAAAAAATTAAAACATATATTTGATTGTTGAGTTTAAACAAGAAATTGATGTCACACAAAGCATTTAGTTGTAGTCATTTTGTTAATTTTAAAAACTCATTAATTTGATTAATTTAGGATGAAAAATATAATATTCTAAAAATTAATTGCAAAATAAAATAAAAATCAAACTATGCAATGATCTTCTTAGTTGAACCTCGTATCTTCTTGAAAATAACAAATTTTGAAAAGAAATAAAATCAAAGTAACAAAAACAATTACTCAATTATTTATTTTTAAATGTTAAAAATAATAAAATTCAAAATGAAACCTCTCCTTCATTATATAAATCTTGATTTCAACTAAATCAATTCAATAATCTAATTTAAACTATTTTTTTTATCGAATCAAATAGAATTTAACTTTGTAAAACTTGATGCAACAAGTAATTGAAATTACTATACTATTTAGTATCAAAATATATATGAGATTTCGTTTAACTTTTTATTTTTTCCTTTTAAAAAAAATTATTTTAATTTTAAAAATAATGTTGAAATAACATTATTTTAAATAAATGGGATGAATTCGGGTTAATTCACCCCATTCATAATCTTGGTTTCAAGCCGAGTTATAAACCGGACTGGTTTTTATAACCACGTATTCACCCAATTCTCATTACTTAGGTTTCAAGCTGAGTTATAAACCGGACCGGTTTTTATAACCATGTAAAAAAACATACCCGATTTCTTGTCAACGACACAAATTACTCACTGCCCCTCTTTCTTCTCACACACAGAACCATTACGTAAACCCTAATTGATCCCAAACTTCTTCGATTAAACCCTAATTGAATTCCATATTCTCTCAATCAATCACCAAAATGGACTTAACAGCCACAACAACGCTCAATTCAGATCCAAAAGAAGCAAACGCCGTTAACAAACAAGCAGAAACGGGAATGGATGCGGCGACGGAGGGAGGACAGCAACAGGGACAACCAAAAGGATCAGAGAAGTGGCCGGGATGGCCAGGAGATAATGTGTTTAGGTTAATAGTGCCGGTATCGAAAGTAGGAAGTATAATTGGACGGAGAGGAGAGTTGGTGAAGAAGATGTGTGATGAAACACGAGCTCGCATTCGTATTCTTGAAGGTCCCCTTGGTATTTCGGATCGAATTGTAAGTTAAAGTTTACTCCTCTTTGTTTTTTTTATTTGTTTTTTGTTTTGTTTTGTTTTGTTTTTTTGCAATTTTAAGCCTTTGTGCTTTTGTGGGTTTTTGCAACTTGCGGGGTTTGGGTGGTAAAGGTAGTGCCTTTTGTGTGAAAGATGGGATTTTTCTTTCTTTTTTTTTTGAACCGAGAAGGATCAAGATTTGGAGTGTTTTGGGGTACAGGTTGTTGAGTTCAATGTATCTGTTGCAAGTTTGAGTTTTGTTGCAGCTTAAAAGAAATAAGATTGAGCTTTGTTGGATTCTGTTAAGAAGAATCGAGCTTGGTGTTATTTTGAGCATTTTTTTCAGTTAAATAGTGAAATCGGTTATGATTTTTTGGTGTTATAATGACAAAATCATGCCATGGGAAATCTGTTGTGAATTTTTAGATATATATCCCATGTTTACGAGCTTGAATGAGCTGTATTTGGAAGTCTAATGCAGCCAAAATGAAAGCTCCTTAAAGCTGATTACTTTGTTGAATTCAATAGGCCCTGAAGGGAAGCTTGGCTCGTTCTACTGTTGATGAATGCATATAGGATTGAAAAGCTCGTAGCTTTAATCTAAGAAGGCAAACCCTAAGAGCAGTTGAATTAACTTTTAGAACTGAGTCAAGATTTGGAATGTTGTGTTCAGATTTTGGAATTCATTCTGTTGAATTTGAGATGAAGTTGAACACATGTCTTTTAGTGGCTTAGAGTTTTCAAAAAAAAAAAAAAAGGACTTAGTTAGATTATATTAACAAGGGTTGAGCTTGGTGTTATTTTGAGTGATTTTTTTCAATATAAATGAGTTAGTGTAAAAAAACAAAATCATGAAATAGAAAAGTGTTTTGAATCATTAAATATATGGCCCATGTTCGTGAGCATGGATGGACGCCATTTGGAAGTTCAATTCAACCCAAATAGAAACTCCATCGTGGGTTCTGTTTGCATGCTATAAGAAGCTGAACTTAGCCTTCATTGTGTTTGCTTGTTGAATTTAAAGTCCCTAAGGGGGGGTGTGGGCTGATTCTACCGTTGGTGAATGAAATAAGATGGAAAAGCTCTGATCTATTTGTAAATAGCCATTATGAGTTGAACAGTATGAATTATTTATGTTGTAATTTTCTTTGTATTGTGTCACAATTCTGCTCCCTGATGGAACTTCTGTGATTGATGTAGATGTTTCTTTTCAGGTTCTGATTTCTGGTAAAGAAGAGCCAGAAGCTCCACAATCTCCTGCAATGGTTGCTGTAATGAGAGTGTTCAAGCGTGTGAGTGGTCTATCACCTGGTGAGGGTGACAACACCGGTTCAGCTGCTGCTGCTGCTGGCTCTGCATTTTGTTCCATAAGGTTACTGGTTGCATCTTCACAGGCAATAAACTTAATTGGGAAGCAAGGATCCATAATCAAATTAATACAGGAAAACACTGGTGCAGCTGTGCATGTTATGGCAGAAGGTATGCTTCAAGCAATTATTTGCTTCTTTAATTAAGCAATTATATTTGACCAAGTTGCGTTTCCTTGAAAAATATTTTGAGCAGAAATTATTGAGGTAGTTGTGTGCTGTGCTGTGCTATCTTTCTATTCCTTGTTAAATATTTACAGCTTCTATTTCAAACTTCGCGTTCTGTTCCTGTGTGTTGTTCCTCAATTTGTGTTTACCACTTTTAAGCTAGCTTTTAGAATACAGAATGTCTGTATAGACCCAAAATCTAAGCAACTTAAGTCCAGTTTTCACTAAAAGATTGTGACAGTTTAATATTATGGCTCCCTGGGCTCGGTTTTCTGAGGCCCATTGCTAGGATTGCTGTATTGGTAACTTCTATATGCGCCATTATTTATCCGATTTCTTCTTCTTTTTCATGAACAGTACAAACTCTGATGCTCCTTTTTCCTCGTAGATGAGTTACCTTCATATGCTACTTCAGATGAGAGAATTGTGGAAATACATGGTGAAGCTATGAAGGTTTTTAAAGCATTAGAAGCAGTAATAGGACAGCTAAGGAAGTTTTTGGTTGATCATAGTGTCATTCCTCTATTTGAGAAAACTGTAAGTTACACTTTAATGTTACTGGATTATGGTTGTGAGAATTATGAAGTAACCCGAGTTCTTTTGCAGTACAATGCAACAATTTCACAGGAATGCCCTGCAGATGCACGGCCTGATATTGCTCAGCCCTCACTACATTCTGCTTATGTTCCCACAATTCCAAGTGGGATTGCTTCTGATTATTCCCTATCTTTGAAGCGGGATCCGTCAATATATGAACATGAAACACAATTTGAACACAAAATCTCACAACCTGGATTGTCAATTTATGGACAAGATCCTGGAATTGTAGGGTTCCGTTCAACTGGACTTGGTCGCGCTACTGCTCCTATTGTAACTCAGGTTGGTTTAATTATCCAGTTCTTATATTATGGTCCAATATGATTTTGAATTTCTTGGATTACATTAGGAGTCTGATTGGTTATAGTTCTTCATGACATGCATGCTCATGTCAAAAAATGTGATGTTTATTTTTTCCTGTGTTTTGGCAGCATGCCAAAGACTGGAAAGCCCTCATTATTTTCCTGTGCTTTGGCAGCATGCCTCGGGCTGATTGGTCATGGTTCTTCCTGACATGCACGCTCATGTCTAAAAAGCCTGCCAGTTATTTTAGAACATTTCTGGCTCCTAAAAATTTGCTATTAGGAAAATGATTCCCAAATTCCATGCCTCTTCTGCCCCCACTTCTTTTAATTTCATGTTTTTTATTTATATTTCTATGCCCCAGCAGCATGCCCAAGACTGAGAATTTAATTGCAACGGGGAAACTGACAAGACATGTTAGAATGTGTGGCTTAACAGCTCTGTTTTCATTTTTTCTTGTAAGATCTTTAGAGCAAGCATGCTCTGATCATTTGAAATATCATTTGTTTTTGTCATGGTTTACTTTGCTCTTATATCACGTCTCCATGTTACCTGAGATTGATTGAGAACACTTTTACTATCTAATTCAGGTGACACAGACAATGCAAGTACCTCTGTCATATGCTGAGGATATCATTGGTGTTGCTGGATCTAATATTGCCTACATTCGCCGTACCAGCAGGGCAATCCTTTCAATACAAGAGAGCAGAGGATTGCCTGATGAGATCACTGTGGAAATTAAGGGCACCAGTGCTCAAGTTCAGATGGCTCAACAGCTTATTCAGGTAGTTTTCTTTAATAATGAGACGGTAATTTTGCTACCTGCCAACATTTTTCCTCACCACTGCCCACCTTACACTCCCACGCTTGCATTTACATTTGTCTGCTTTGAGTGGAATTCGTTCATTTCCACATTTTGGGTCTAAGGTGCCCAGCATAAAGTTTTGATACTTGAGGACGTTCTGTTTATGTTCAAATCATAGAAATTTGGCAATTTTACCATCAGAGAGGCAGCCTTAATTGATTAGTCTCCCTATGACCTGCCTTTAATGTCTTGAATCTTCATGTTTGCAGGAGTTCATTACTAATCACAAGGAACCAGCGTCAAGCATGTATGGGAAGATAGATGCAGGATTAAGTGCATATTCACATATGGCAGAAACCGGCTACCCTTCATCTTCGTTTACATCACATCTAGGAGGGTATGGATCCTCAAGTATGGGAGGGTATGGATCGCCTGGTGCAGGAGGTTACAACAATTATAGATTTTGAATGTTTGTCTGTGCAATGCTCACATTGGATACTTGTTTCAGCAATAGTAATTTGAAAAACTTGAGCCCTTTATTCACTGTTTTTTCAGTGATAGCTATTTCAGAAATAGTGAGTTTTGATGAAAAATCTCTGAAGCGATTTATTATTATTATTTTATTATTATTATTTTTTTAATCCTTGGGGGTTTGGTTTTGAACCTCGGCAATTTCATATAGGTTTTCGCTCAAGTCCTTAACTACTGGATTAATGTCTCGTTTAAATGCAATTTTAATTCTGCAAACAACCTGAGGATGATAATGCAAGGACCGTACTTCGAACCACGTTAAAGCCAGTCAGAAAATGAATAATCAAAGATCAATGAATATTCAGAAGGAACCTAGGAACTTTTCGTATTCTAGGTTTCTTTGATGCCTTGAAGAATTACAGGCATAAATATTGTATGGATAAAAAGATGGTTACAAGATGAATGGTAACAAACGGGCAGAGGACGAATGCCAACGATTGAGCTTGAGCAGCCTAAGAGTTCCTAAATGTTTCAAAGGGATGGTGCGATACGTCTGTAGACTGCTTGAAAAGTCTGCCCCCCATTCCTAGCAACCTTCTGCCCTTCTTCAGTTGCTGTCCTCAGGAGTTTCACAGCAGGATCTGCTTCGAGTTCCTCCTCTGTGAGGGCTTCAAACATGGAGTGATTCTCCAAACAAGTCTTCATCCAATCCCCAAGCTCTTCCACATCTGTAATTGAATAGATAATGCCACCAACCTCGAGAACATATGCATACTCATCAAGTAAATGTGGACTGATCACTCGGCGACGATGATTCTTCTCTTTGAAATGAGGATCAGGAAACAGGAAAAACATCTTTGTAAGTTGCCCCTTCTCAAAATAATTAGGAATGTATTTCATCGAATTGGTCCGAACCACAGAGACATTTTGATATTGACCTGGATTTGTTGTCCTCAACGCCAAAATCCGTTCCTTCACATACTCTGTCACCTTATCCCTAAGTTCCATCCCAATCATTAAGGTCTCTGGAAAAAGAGTTGAGAGACTAATCAGCAGCCCTCCAAACCCACAACCAACATCAGCAAACTGGACCTTTTTGATACTGCCAACTTCACCGGACGAGGAAAAGAACTGAGGGTAATGAAGCGAGTAGTCAACATGACTAGGAGAAATCGGAACAGGGAAATGCGAATCACTCAATGGATTGCTATGTGCTCTTGCTCGATAAAAACGCTTCCTAGGCAACCCAGTTGACTTACTGATAGTCGGGTTTGCCTCATTTTCTAACATGTCTGTCTATCCCCACCAACTGCATAAAGGAATTCTCAGCCCCAAATCAAAGAAGCTTGAAGGGTTAAGCATTTTCATTCCATTTATGAATGAAAATCTACCTAATAAAAGACGCCTCTTTCTCTTACATATAACAAAAAGTTGGCTTCTTTTTCAAAATGGAGGTGCCAATCATTAAAAAGATCACAAGTTTCTCCAAAATATTGAAAACCCATTTTTTAAAACTAAGAAGCAAATTCACTAACAACATTCTACTAATCAAAGATCAAAATCATTAATCATTAATCATTAATCAAACAGACATCCAAGAACTAAATATGTTTCTTTTCTTCTTTTTTTTTTTGTTCTTTTCATTACGGTAACTGAAACAAAGTAATGCAGGAGGTAAAGAAAGCGATGGTACCTGAGAGTCTCTAGCTAATGTTGCCTGATTGCTCTTGAAACCTCTTCTAAATCGATAAAAATTCTAAACCAGTTACAAGCTACAACTTGCCTCTCACTTCAAAGTAGGGTTTCCAGTGTTTATTTTTGTGACCTGAAACTCGAGCCCATTTCAAGAAGCAAATGTCGGAAATTGAAAGCTGGACTTGGCCCATCTGTTTTATATATTCGTTGACGAGCTAAAATAAATGTTTTTTGCCTTTAGGCTAGGTTGTCGGCCTAATTCTGTACGAGGCCCATGAGTATCTCTTAGTTTTGTTTTTTTAAATAAATGAATGAGAAATTTGAAGAAATTCATTTTTGAACTATATATATAATTCAACTTGTAATTACTCTTATAAAATTCACCAAATCTGATTGATATATATAATTCTCCTAGATGTATAGATATAAACGTAAGTTAGCATTTTATTATTATCACAAGATAGAAAAGACAAAAAAAATAAAAATAAAAAAAAAATATTTTTTACAGATATTCACTCCAAAACTATCTTAAAAATATATTTATTTCATGTATTTTTCATTATCGATCTGATAAAATACCTTTTCGTCCCAACATTAACCAAACCTAACATAAAAAATAAAGTATAATTAAATTTTTAAGACTAAAAAATATTAAGCTTTTTTCTCCTTGCAAGAAGGTTAATAATTGTATATAATTTTCTCCCCTGGCTTATAATTCGTGTCCCTAGAAGGCTAGAAATCTTTTCAAATAAGTGGATAGGTCAGCATTAATATAAAATGACAAAGCAATCTGATAATATTCACACCTTCCATAATTTTGTAATATTGTCAATCCACGGAGTATGTGGTTGATCTATATTGTTATTCTAAGAAATTAAACCATATAATTAAATCAGTATTATCAATAAATAAAATCAAGACATGGATAATGTAATGTCCTCTCACAATGTAGTTAAATAATGCAATTTGTTTAAGAGGGTGTTTGGCAGTAGTGTATTAGCGGTTGATTTTTAAATAATTTTTTTTATTTTTTAAAAATTATTTTTGACATCAGCACATCAAAACGATCCAAAACATACAAACCATATTAAATTTTAATAAAAAAATTAAATTTTTTAAAAACGTAATTTGCACCGCGTTTCCAAACATGTTATAGTTCTCGTAGCTTGCTCAAAACAAGTACATGTTACTTCATTCTTGGTTAACTCAAGGGAAGGTGCTCAAGTAACCCTAAAAGAAAATATTTAACTCCTTCAAAATCACCAATCAACTCCATAAAACTTTCTGACCTTACACTAGTAATTTCTCACTGCTCCCTAAATCTTGAGAGCACAAAGTCTAAGAAATTTATGTGCATGGACTCTTCCAACCTAACATATCGATCTCATGAGCATACTTTATATATAGGAATAGAGGAGGAGGTTAAGGGTGGTGCCTCTTAGCAAGAAATGAAGGAAAGTGGGAAACCCATACGAAAACTATATGGACTACCTTTCGTAGAGAGTAAGTTGTAGAATTATAGTAACAAGGACATGAACGTACATGCACCTTTCATCTTTATAACTTCTTCTGTATAGACATGCACCTACCTTCTTGAATATTTTGCACCCTCATTTGGAAACAAAATTATCCCATCGCTACTAATCCTTTTCTTGCAGCACTTAACCCTATTTATTATGTTTATATAATAGTTGTTCTATTGCTGTATTCTCAGTAACAATGCATCGGAAATGACGTAACGATGAGGTTACATGATTTTTTTTATATTTTTTTTGAAGTGTTTGACAAGTAGCATACCAAGCATGCATGAATCTTCAACCAGATTAGGGTTTTTATTGTTCTAAAGAGTCTTCATTAATTACAAGTGCATGTCAACCACTTCACCATTAAATCTACGAAGTCCTCTCGTCTTAGATTATTTTGAAATACAATTCAATGAAAGAAATGAGGACGTGTGTGTATTCATCTTGTTTGCTCAAACAAACACGAAATCCTTAATAATAATAATAATTCACAATAACAAAATGATTTTGAACTTGACATCAGCAAGTGATCATATTGATTTTGCATGGCTTCTGTATTCATATATGAATGTAATACTCTCTCTATCTGAAGAAAAAGTCAATTCCTCGGCCAAATCGCATATATATGACATTGCCTTAACTGTAGAGAGCTGAACCCTATATATAAATGCATTTCACTTCACTGCATACATTTTCTAATTAGTACGGATAGCATTAAATTTAGAACAAACCAATATAGGATTTGTTTTTCTTTTTTCATATCTTATTGTGTAAGTTTTTTTTTTTTTTGTCTTCTTTTTATGGCTATTGTTTAAATAGTCATGTTTTTCATAAAATCAACTATTATAAAAAAATAAATAAAAACTTCAGTGTATACAGTGGATTTTCAGGGGAGTCCCTAGTATTGTGCCTGTTTTAGAGTATTAATACATCCTGTGAGTATTCTTGAAACTCAAATTTTGAAAAACAAGTTCTGATTGATAGACGACACAGTCGAGAATATAATCATAATGCAAAAAAAAAAAAAAAAAACTACTTCAAGATAAACTTTGATGCTAAATTAAACAAGAGAAATTATATGATGTGCGTGTGTTATTAAATTAAACAATGAAATATATATATATGTAAACAATTACTAAATGACAGACTTCTTTCTGGCATTTGTCAAGTTATTAGACATAATTAGTATATTTAGTTGCTAGCCTTTAATTTCTTTTAGATTCTTGTATCATTAGTAACTTAGTTTATATATATAAATCACCAAACAAGTGGTTTTCAGTGGCAATATGTAATATTGGAACGTACCGGAAAGGAATTTTTGCAATTAGAAGTGGAGAACAAGTGGCCTGGAAATCTTCGATCGATCTATGCATGCCTAGCTAGGTGATGATCTTGTTAATTTGATCAATCTTCAATGTTTTTATTTAGTAGCTGCTAGCCTATCATCAATCTTCAATGTTTTTATTTAGTAGCTGCTAGCCTATCATCAATCTTCAGTCTTCAGCTATATATACTTCGTGTCCGCTTGATTCGTTATATTGACAAAATTAAAAGAAACTAACCCAATGTCAGGAGATGTGAACACAGCTTATTGATCATAAACAAGAAAATATCTAACCTGTTAGTGATTAATTGGCTTACCTGAATTTAGAATCCGTTTGACATGATTTTTGAATTTTGATCTTTGACCTTAAGTTTTGATCTTTTCAATAATTAAGAACTTTAAGAAAAATAAGTTATCATCACTTTAAGTTAAGAACATGTTTGGTAAAAACAGTAAATTAATTTGCAAAAATCATATCAAACATAACCTTAGCCAATCTAACACGCAATTAGTAGAATTTATTGATTGGAGTACGCATTGGTAACTGTATTTTCCAAGTAAATCAGTAATTTTTTTTTTTATAATAACCAAGGGAGAATATTATTAAGATTTAGCTAATGTCATTTAAAAAATAGCAAACTAACTAAAAAAAAAAAAAAAAACTCACAGTGTAAAAAGCAAAGACAAAAAATGATAATCATGATGAGTAGTAGACGTCCACCTCAACATACAATCTGAACATATATATAGCTAGATCAATAATTCAAAAATCTAATTAACTTGAAGTCTTTGAACTAAATAATAGAAAGTTAAATAATAAATTATATCCGAATCAAGATCAACAACATTAAAAATTAATTTGTTACGTGTAATACAAATAGACTACAAGATACCACAACAAAACATACATATAGTTAGCTTTGCAATGAGATTTCTCATGTGGCAAATTAATGATTTCATTCCCGCGAAAAAAGTTGAGCAGTCTTCAACATGCACCCATCATATCCAATTCATTGCTTAGAATGATTGGGATGTCAACTTACATTAATTTTTAACTGAAGTAGATCTGCAGTAATATTACTGCATGCTAAGATGCATGTGTAAACTCACGTCTTCCTCAAGCAGTGAATAAGGAAGACGGTAATTAATGCAAAATGGGCATAGATGATGGACTCAATGGAAGCTTCCTCATCTCTTCTATGCATGGTTTAAGTTGCTTGATCACTGTATTTTCACAATATTGATGAGCACGCACCCTAGCTCCCTGTGTCGAGATCCTATATATACTAGCTAGCTAATAATTGAACAATTTCTTGCATCTACGTGCACTACAATTCGAGGACCAATTAATCTCTAAGCATGCATCTCATTCAATCATATATGCATTTTCCCTCTTGGTCTCCTAATTAATTCACCATAAGCTGTTTGTTTGTGAGGATTAGGTGCAGGTTCGGCAACTTGATGAAGACCTTATTAAAATTATATGGTTGAAGTATTGAGTAAGTAAACAAAAGATCGTGATAGATGTTTACTACTAAGATTGATCAATTTTGCATAAGACTTAGGGCTCAATAATTCAAAGCTAATCAAGTCTCCCAATCTTTCCAAAATCATAACTAACCTAACTTTATGATCACTGAATTATAAAAGCGTATAATCTTAACAATTTTCCGACAAGCTGCACAATAACAAGTAAAGTAAATCAATAGCCTCCGGACTGAATCAGTTATTTAACATACTTTGTTATTAATTTTGAGAAATTAATGTCATCCACATAGATTTGAGATACAAGAGTGTGTTTATCTAATCTAACCCAGAGTTATTAAACCTGGGCTAGCTAATGATTCGGATGTAGGCTCAGTTCACAAGTTGAGCGGTTGACCTTAGTCAATTCAAAATAATATCATTTAAAGATTTTTTAAGAAAAACATAAAAATAATATTGTTTTGAATTTTTTTTAATTCAAACTAAGTTTTAACCGAGTCGACTAGGTCGTTGATTGATCGTCGGGTCATCTTCCACCTAGTTTAATTTGAATTTGAAACATGACTCGGGTCAAATCTTAAATTGGCATGTCATTAAATTGTCCCACTAAGTCAGGTCATATTTAATGTGTGTCTGCTAATACGGTGTATAGTACTTTTACAAAAGTGTTTTTCAATTGAAAATATAATAAAATTATTTTTAGATTTTTTTACCTTTGATACCGTTACATTAAAATAAAATAAAACAAAATGTAAAAAACATTAATTTAATGCTATTTTTTTATTAAAAAAAATTAATTCATAAAATAAGTTGAATCGCAAAAACTTTTGATAACACCGACTAGAAATATGAATAGTACTCTATTTGTTTTTATTATGGGCCGAAGATTTCATCAGAAGAGAAATCAAGGGTTTTGATACCATTACTAACGCGCTTATGCTGATGGAAAGAACACCAAGCCAAAAAATTCCAAACTGATCAGAAAGGTAAGGCAATAGCATCTTGATCAAGAATTGACAAATGGAGCATGATTTAATTAAAGCAGCCAATTTGGAGGTATATAACGTCTTGATGAAATAAAACATATATAGATTTGCTTGTTATAGCTACAGATTCAAAATAGAGTTAAATTAGCAAACTTCGAAGGGGTTTTTCTACGTAAATATTATACCACAGGTGATGTTGAGCTAGTTTTTTTATTTTCCAGATTGTTTTAGCGCTAGCTTTACCACACAGTACCACAGAAAATTGAGCATCAATGATTCAGCTTCCTTTTCTTATATCAGGTAAATACATCGATGAATCCTAGGGTTTTTTCTTTTTCTTTTTGTTTGAGGAATGAAATGTCCTGTCTAGTATGAATTTATATATGGTCATACAAGAAAATACCAAAACGAAGACGTTCCAATCGAAGAAGCCTTATGTACGTACATGGAAAGAAAGAACAAGAGATCATGCATCAGGCCAAGCATTAATCTTCTCTTCGGCTTCAAAAATCCCTGTTACCTATCGATCGAGTTCTCTGTCTCCCTCATCTAAGGGCATCGTGTTTGTTTTAGGTTACTTATGGTTTCTGCCCTAGCTCATCATTTTTATCTCCTTTTCCGGTCATCGGGAATGCTAATATTGATACCTTCTTTTCCCTTGAAACACAACACTATAAATCTATGGAGATTCATACCCTAAGGTATTGGAGTAATTAATTAAGCTGCTGCGCTAGAGGAGCACTGAAACGAAACCCTAGAAGAAGCCGCCCGTCTCGTTTAATTTCTTCACTTTTCCACCTTTGACCTAATATTACCATTTGAACCAGGAGAGGAGCCCCCATGGTTTGTTGATGTGGAGGAAGCCAGTTGGTTGTTGTATACATGTATTCAAGAAGGGTCCCACAATCACGTAGCATGTTGGGCTGGCATGATGTTGTTTTTTGTCTTATGTAAATGGGGGTTTACTTGCATCAGTGCACAATATTTATAGTGTTCGTGACTTCGTCTTAGTTGCATATTCGAATCTTCTTATTAAATACTACTATATATATTTGTGTTTCTTTTTTTTTTTTTTATCGTAATTTGGATCCACACATTCAGATAATTTTTAAATTGATATTTAATCATTGATTTATTAATTGAAACGGGTCGGAATAATTACTCGGAAGAATTAATTAGAGTGTTTCTTAATTAATTATATATTTATTAGAGTCGAATTAATCTTAAACTATGATCTTGTAAGTTCTTATCTAGAAATATTATATTTATCAATACATTTATTGTTATCTGTTATAATATAGTATTATTTTGGATCCACGCGTTCAAATAAATTTTAAATAGATTAATTAACCAATTGATAGCGTTATATTGTCAATTAAAATGGTTCGGACTAATAAATTTATTATATTATCTATGCCATCATATGGTATTATTTTATAATTCATATGTTGTTTTAATATATATATAGCTGCATAGCAAATTAAAGGGCAGCCAGAAATGATAGCACCTTAAATAAGGATTTCTTCAATGACTTTCCATGCATCTTATTAAAAGCTTTCTTGTAGTTCCTTGTATTTGAAGACCCAAAGTAGGTGAGAGCTTCAAAGACACTCACCTTCATTTCTTTTCTTGATTTCAGGACCTTAAATCCAGAGCTGATTTCGTGTGCATGGTAAGAAACAAAAGTTTTCAAGTGCTTTTGTGTGTTACTTTTGTTTCCTCGATCGGGTTATCCTAATTTTATCAAAAACTCATGATATTGATCATATATACGAGAAACATCAGAACCTAACTGGAGAATTTTGTCTTCTATGCATGCAAGTAAGCTACCAATTAGCTAGCAAAAACTCTGTTCCAAACAAGTTTTTCATTCCTTGGATCATCTTTCCTCTTACTTGGGAAGATATACGATCCCACTAGGGTATTAGCTATAAAGAACAAAATGGAATGCTTCTCCTTGTTTTGTTTTTTTTTTCCATTCCTTTTGTTCTTTTATGTTTTTAGGGTTTTGGAAATTTTGATCATTTCATTAATCATGTCGTTTCTTTTTAGTACAGAAGCCTACAAGTGATAAAGGGAAGAAACAAGTTGAAAAGGAGAAGGATATGGAAGGAGATGCGAAGGATGAGACTTTGCCTCCGGGTTTTCGGTTTCACCCCACAGATGAAGAGCTCATAACTTACTATCTTCAAAGCAAGATTTCTGACGCTGATTTCTCATGTAGAGCTATTGGTGATGTTGATCTCAACAAGTGCGAACCATGGGATCTTCCAGGTAGTTATAACTTGAAATCTAGTTTCCATGGCACTCGTAACCAGCTTGAAATTGGCTCGATCTGTCAATTTGTTTTTCAACTTTTGAGTTTTTCAAAGTAGAAATCAAGGCACAAACATTCAAAAATCATTTCTTTTGTTGGTAATGGAAAATTTGATTTGTCAAAATCGATCCTATAAGAACTCTTTATTCATGCAAATCATGATGGCCAGGAATCTTAGTTTATCTTCAAGGAATTAGGCAGTTGCTATTCATCTTATCTTTTAGTAGTGTGGCTAGATTTTTTTTTTTTGTCACTTTCTTCACCACTTACTATGATTTAGGGTTTACCACATGTTCCTTGAAGGAAATATAAAAAGGTATCGTTAACAATAAATTGCACTAATGTATCCTAATTTCCCTCGAATTCGAACCTCTTGTATGATCTAAAAGAAGAATCAAATTGCTTTAATTCACTACATCTTTTTTTTGTTACATCTCATGAGATTACTTTAGATACATATGAAGCCATCATTTTTTTGTGATTTCTTGTTTTTCGTAATTTCTCACCAAAACATAAGTAAATTCCATAATTATATATAAAGCTTGACTAGATCCTTGATAGTTTCAATCTTTGCCTCTTAATCAGGGAAAGCAAAGATGGGAGAAAAGGAGTGGTATTTCTTTAGTCTTCGAGACCGAAAATATCCAACTGGTGTGAGGACAAACCGGGCAACAAATACTGGATACTGGAAGACCACTGGAAAAGATAAAGAGATCTTCAACAGTACTATCACATCGCAGTTGGTAGGGATGAAGAAGACATTGGTTTTCTATAGAGGAAGAGCTCCAAGAGGAGAGAAAACCAACTGGGTCATGCATGAATATCGTTTCCACTCCAAAGCTGCCTTTAGAGCTTCCAAGGTGTGTAGACACACACACACACACACACATCTGTTTCATCATATACCAGTCATAATTCAATCCATAAATATTAGCATATGATTCCAAGCTATATATAAATGGTTTATGTGGTTCATCAGGATGAATGGGTGGTTTGCCGAGTCTTCCAAAAGAGCGCGGGGGTCAAGAAATATCCTTCAAACCAATCGAGGGCAGCAAATCCCTACAACCTCGAGATAGGACCAAGTGTTATACCTTCACAAATGATGCAGGCTGCAGAGAACTTCCAGCTCCCCATTGGAAGAAACTACATGATGAGTAACGCAGAACTTCAGGCAGAGCTTACTAGGGTTTTCAGAGCTGGTGGATCAACTGGTATCAATCTACCAATGCAGTCCCCGTTGAATAATACTTACTCCGTTGGAGGAGGAGGTCCGGGAGGAGGTCCGGGAGGAGGAGGATGCTTTACTATATCAGGGTTGAACTTGAACCTTGGAGGGGCTGCATCACAACCGATGTTGCGTCCAATGGCACCTCCGGTTATGAATCAACAAGATGTAACCATGATGACTAGTAGTAATTCTTTTGCTTTAGATCAGGCTGCAGCTTATGGTGCAGAAATGAACACTGCAAATGGGCATGCCAACAGATTCATGGGCATGGAACAGTGCATGGATTTGGAGAACTACTGGCCTCCATACTGAGATCAGATAGCAGAGAGAGGACATTCAGATGATAAGCAAATTTGACAAGGTTGTTAGAACACGATAGATTAAGCTTTAATTAAGCATGTTTTAGTTCAAAATATGTATGTTTTGATTTCTTAGCATGGGTATTAAAAAGAGAAAAATGCCCAGAAACTTGGATTCATGATATCCTTGCGCATGAATCGAACTCGGTGCAAAAATCCGTCTTCGTTTTCGTATATCTCCTTTGTTTTAACTTTAAATTGTTACCCTTGATTAGAAAAGGATGCATGTTTATGTTCTAACAATCTTGATTTCTTTTCACTAATGGGCGTGACTAGAAAAAATCTCTCGACTCCGTCCAGCAAGTTTTCAACCGGCGGTGAGGGATTGCTAAGAGGATCACGTTCTACATTTATGCTATGGCACGGAAAGGAAAAACTTCAGAGATGATTATATCCTTGTCTTCATCAACAGAAGGCAAAGCCTAGCTGAATGGTGAATATTAGTTGCTTCAGAACCGAGATTTATGATATCAAAACAAACCCTAATGGAAGTACTATTGCAAACCGGAACATTATAAAACCAGCCAAAAGAATTTTGTGCCAGTCCTCACGAACACAGAGGGTGGTTCCCCGGAATAACTCCTTAGTTTCTCATGAGCATTCGGCTTGATAAAATTAAAACAAAGAAAATCATCCTTGTCCTGTTGGTATTTGATTCATAATTATAAGACCTCATCGGCAGGTTAATCCGGTAACTTGTCCACTTAATTATAACCTGACCTAGAACGTACTTTATTTCTAACCGATTAACTTGAATTTTGGGTTAGCTTAACCCACGAGTTGGATCTTATCATTATGATTTGATTGTGGTTTTACCTGTACTCGCCCATCTCCATTCCACCTTCTAAGAACAAGCCGATTATAAAAAGAAAAAAAGACAAGGGATCCGATACAGAAACGCTGCATCTGACTTTCCTTCTCCATGAGATATTGGATTCAAGCCTTCTTTCTAACAAAAACTGAGCTGCGCTTCGCTTTGGAAAATAGGTGAACATAACAAAGATGAAGCCCAAGGCCCGGTCCAGCAAAAGTTAAAGAAAGGTAGCAAGAGCTGCTCAAAGAAAATGAGTAGATTAATTTTCTTACTATAAAATAAAATATTTAGATCTTTCTAACATTTTTTAGTAGAAAAAAAATTCTTGTGAGGTTAATTTGAGATAACCGATTAATTTGATGAGTCTTAAAACAACTCGAATTAATTGGTAAAAACATAATTTAAATAAAAAGAATTCATGATGACATCTGTATTTTAAATATTGAGATAAAAATATATTATAACGACCCGGGTTAACCAGGATTCACCTGAAAAATCCACGATCTAAATTATGAACCCATGATAACCATGTATAAAGCAACCAAAACAAATTATAAAATCTCATTCACAATCAACTCAAAATTAGATGATAAAATTAAAAAAAAAACATAAAAAATAACTTGAGTCAACTCGGATTAACTTATTAAACTCGCAATACAAGTCAAGAGACTGAGATAATCACATAAAAAATAATTTAAAAAAAATTATGAAACTTATTTTTCAATCAATCAATTGTTAAATATTGAAATAAAAAAAAATCAATCTAAAAATGATACAATAAAACAACCCGAGTCTACCCAAGTTAACCCGTAAAAAACATCACTAAGATCATGAGATTGGAATAACCTCACAGAAAGCAAACTAAAACAATTCACGAAATCTAATTTCTAATAAGAACAATGTTAAAGGAAAAGAAATTAAAAAAAAAACACAATTAACAAAAAACTTGAGTCAATCGGTTAATCCGTCAAACTCGCAACACAAGTCATGAGATTAAGATAACCACATTGAAATCAAACTACAACAAATCATGAAACTCAATCTCTAATAAATCAAATTTTGAAGAAAAAAAGCATTGATTTAAATAAAAAGTAAAAAAATAGTATTAGAATAAATAGTATTTTGTGAGATAATAAACAGCAAAAACATCATGTCTTAAAAGTAAAATACATTCAGGATCATGAGGCCAACTATTTATGATCAATAAGTTAGCATTTGGTTACTGTCATTGGATAGAAGGGACGGAGACAGTGAAGAAAAATATGTGTTTAATTGAAGAGACAGAGACGGGTGCATAAAAATAAATGTTTCGGAGATAATTTTGGAGTAAATTTCTATACTTTCAAAACAAAAGATATAAAGGGAACGTCTCCATAGACAATATTTATTATTAATTATTCATAAAATATCCTTATAAATTCTAAAATTATCCAACTAAGATATGTAAGAATAAAAAATATTATTATCATAGTTTTAAAACTCAACTCAGGAGTCAATTCAGGTCAAGGCCCGAGTCACTAGTCAGGTTGACCTGAGTCAGAGTAAGAATAAAAAATAATTATTATCGTAGTTTTAAAACTTGATTCGAGGATTGATATAGGGTTAGACTTGGGTCACCAGTGGAGTTGACCATTAACCTAGGTCAATAAAAAAATGATTATTATTATAATTTTAAAATTCAACTCAATAGTCGACCTGGAATAAAGCCTGGATCACGTGTTAGGAGGATCAACCTAAGTTGACCCTGGTCAATATAAAATAAAAAAAAAGTTATAATCATAGTTTTTAAATTTGATTAAGGGGTCAACCCAGAATAAGGCCTCGGTTACAGATCAAGAGGGTAAACACAGGTTAACCTGAATCAATGTAAAGATAAAAGTTATTATTATCGTAGTTTTAAAATCCGACTACGAGGTCAACCGAGGTAAGACTCATATCACATTTCAGAAGGGTCAACACAAGTTGACCTAAGTTGACGTATAAATAAAGTGATTATTATTATAATTTTAAAACCCAACTTGAAAATTGACCCAAGACAAAGTTTAGTTCATGGGTTAGGAGGGTCAACTCGACTAATTTAAAAATTTTATTTTAAAAAAAAATCAATAAGTTCTTAAACCATGTTTTATCCCGAGTTAACCTGAGTTTTTGACCAAATCATGTCAAATCAATCTTTCCTATCTTTTTTTAAATTCAGATCAACCTGTTAAATCAGTCTAGGTTTTATAACTAAAATTAAAAACAATATTGACTTTATTTTTAAAAAATATATAAATTTAATAACAATAAAATAAACTTTTTATATTTTATAATCTTGTCGACTATAACTAATGAGGATACAGAAAGAATTACTATATCTTCCACATCGTTGCCAAATCAATTTTGTCTGTCATCATCTCTTTTACCTCAGGAAACTCTACTAAAGAAGAGTAAAATGTGACACTATGAATCCCACTTTGGGAATTCTGTAGTCTCATCTTTCCCTGTGCTTAAATCTCACAAGAATGCCTCTTAACAACATGGTGGCTTGCGTTAAAAGTCGTTAAAGCAAAGGTTCAGCTGGCTTTGGAAGTAGTTTTGGCAGCCTATCAGTGGATTCCGATTGCAATACTCAGTTTTGCATGACTGCTATTCCCATTGCTTTTATTTCCACCATTAAACTAGAATGGCAGGATTGCAAGATGCAGCATGCTCTCTACTCCGTCAACTCTCTCCCTTGTCTTGCATCTTGCGTACCAATGGCCAACAACCCTCACTCGACAACAAGGCCATCACAGATGGCCCCAAGTTTAGTGGAGCCAGCAAGACTACAAGTGCCCCAAATCATACCCTCACCTCTTTTGCTAGCCAATCGATTAGATAGGCTACGAGGAGGACATGAATTTGCTGACAAGGCCAATGTAAAACGAGAGAAGGATGAACAAACATGATTATAGTAATAAACAAAATTATGGTCATTTCAACTATAACTCGAGAAGAATAAAAAATAAATTACAAGTGTAAGCCTACCAACATGTTGGGAACATGGCTCATAATACACATCTAACCTTCTGTGGTGCGAAAGGTTCTAAACATTCTTCACAAAAACTACAAGGAAAGAAAATAACATTGCCGGAGCTTCCTGGATGAAAAATCGTGGCCACAAAAGCCCATGCAAAGATCACAAGTCCCAGCTGCAGGGGAAAGAAACAGAACTTTTGAATTAAATCACCATCCCATAACAGCACGAGGCAAATGAAATTCCAGACAAAGCATGATTTCTGGTGTTTGTAATGGTACACATGATTTATGACTAGTAATCTACATACCTCACCAACCATTTAGGCAAAGAAAAGGAGGGAAGGGAAATTTACAACTTTTTATAAATCATCATTGCAGTTGCAGAATCAATGTCTTGTTATTTCTATAAAATTGGAGAAGTGGCAAACAATGGTGCCACAGGACTATGGAAGGCAGCATCCTATAAAATTGTGCAAGTCTGTGGACTGGCCTGGTACATCCAAACTGACTGTCTAGTTCAATGCCATACCAACAATCCCAGAAAAAACTTTTGGAACTGCCCATCAGGTTAATGACTCAAGGTGCTCTGAATCAAAGTTAAATTACGGGAAAAAGATGTACGGGAACCATCCAATGTTCTTCATGATACTTATGACAAATACCTCAATATATTGCAGCATAAAATACCCAGCAATGCACCGAGAAGACTACTTGTCAGGATGCCCCCGTTTAGCCTTGCGACGAGAGTGACTGGTTTGAGCATTTCTAACTGGTTTCTTTGACTTTTTGCTGCAAATGTCAGGTACACAAAACATATAAGCTGCAGGTTAAACTTATCAAAAATCCCACTTATAACAAAAAAAAATAATGATAAACTGGAAATGAAGAAGACTTGGCAGAAAATTCACCATCGAAGTTAATAATGGCTCATTAAGAAACTAACCAGAAGATGGAAGAACAAGCTCTGGCCAAAATGAAGATAGGTAGGGTAAACAAAGCAGAGGCCTGCAGCATCAGAGACAAATACCTTAATTAACATTAAATAAACTGCAAACATAAAGTTATTTTGTCGACACGTATTCGATAAAAAGGTCTGAATACATGACCAGGATACATACAATGAACCAGATGGAGTCTTTTGTTGCGAGTGGTTTTGTGAGCTCATGCTTTTCCAGTGTCTCTTGTACGGTGCCTTGCACCTTAACGAAATTTAAAAAAATGGCTCAACTGTAATGGCAGTAAATCTTTAATAGCAAAACTATGAAATAATAGTATTTATCCCAGCAAAGACATTAAATCATGGTTCCACATTCATTCCAAAAAAAAAAATGCAGAAGAAACCACTTGGCATGATTCATTTTACTAGCATACTCATAAAGACATTAGAGAACCATAATTCATTTTACTAACATGCTCACAATCAACCATAACACTACAACAAAGATAATAAACCAGCATTGATACCTGATTGTGGTATGTAGTTGCAGACTCTAAAAATTTCCCGTATGCATCAACTGCCTCTTTCGTATAGGGCTTCAAAACCACCCTAACTTTATCAACATGGGGCTTTGTCACTGTAGCAACCTGATCAATATATGGCTCACTGAACTTTTTAGCTTCCTGTGATCAAATTTAAACATTTCAGATGCAAGTTAAGAGAGCAGACATACAATAAGGAACAATATAACAGCATACACACCTGAAAGCAAGGATCAACTATTTCTTGTACCCTGATGATGTGCGCAGTGATTGTAGTCTTTGAGGCCTCATAGATTTCGACAGTTTTAGTGGTTAATGATTGCACATGAGGTTCAACTTGTGTCGCTATCACAACCCATTGCTCTTTTATAGCTGGGACCCATTTCTTCATGCAAGAGGGCAAACAATCATTAAGTACATGCATCCAATTTTCTTCATTTACTTGACCAATCAAAGTTAACGCCAACGATTAGTGCTATAGCAAAACATGCATGTAACAACAGTAAACAGCACAGAACCACAGATTCACTGAAACTTTTTTCAAGCCAGATTTCAATTAGTCTATGGAGCAACATAGAATGCTGCTTCAAAGTAAATCAGCCTTAAAACATGTGACCTGATCAAAAAATCAGGTTCGCACTCCCAACAATTAATAAATGAGCAGAAAATTGGAGAACATAGAAAAAGAGCTTACAGTTTTAATTGTTTCCACATGGGGCTTAGCCCACTTTTCAGCTTGGGCTTTTTTCTCCAGGGCCTGAAAAAAGTCAGTATTTTTAGTGATATAATGGAGGCAATTTTTTCATGAAATCCTTGTATTTGACCATTGGACCATATCTAGTTAATAAACAGACATCACCAAAAAAGGTAAGCCACCATCCCACGACCAGAAGATTATACCCTTTGAATGGCCAGTTCCATGACAGGCTTTCCATGCTCATTCCAATGTGTCTGCGCTAGAGACTGAAAAGAGATAATATCACCACATAGGACAAGAATATTTTTTTTATTATTATTATTTTACAAAATACCATACAGGCATCATTTTACCTGCCAATGAACTAATTGTACAGCAAGCCAAGGTGGAAGCCATGCACCGTGAACCTGGTCATAAAACACAACTATGAATTAGTACTCTTGACACCAGTTTCTGGTCTCATAATAAATGATCCGTTGATGAGCCTCTAGCAAACATTAATGATTTAAAAACTAACAATCCATGACCTGAAAACTTATATCCTATGAAATGTAGGAAACAAGGTTCAAGAAGCCAAAGCATGTGAAATATCCTATGCTGCAGGCATACCGCATCCTTGAAGTAGAATTGGATATTCAAATCATCCAAAGAATCTAAATGAAGGGATAAAAGACTGATGTTTTACACACAATGTTCTTGTTGTATGGGTTCTATCTTTTTCTTACTGCAGCTCTGTATTCACAAAGGAATGGGCACAATTCAAAAGTTTTAGGCACCTCCTGGACATCTGCAATGAAGTCCAGAATGGGTTCGGCAGTTTAAAAAAGCTCCTAAAGGTTAATAATACTCGAACCAATTCTCAGGTCTTTCTTGCATTCCAGCCTGGATGAGAATTTCTTTCTGCTGAAGGAATATACAGTCTTCCCTACTGAAATATTATATAAACCTTCTCCAAATTCCAGTACTTCCTGAGAATTTCCATCAGATTTCATCCCTGAAACCAAAAGCAAATGAGAATAAAGTTCATTCTAGACCTGCAAGCAACAGGCCTTCCTAAGTGCTAGCTCATGGTGTGTTGCCAGCACGAACTCCACTGGCTATGTTAATTCTTTCCCTTCTAACAAAGATGGACCCTTAAAGCAACTCCAAATTGCTTGTATACTGCTATTTGCACCTTTGATTTACATGCTAAGAGCACTAAAACCAAAACTGATAGCCAATTTGGCATAACATTGGCTATCATTATAGTCAAGGTACTCCCATGTTACCTCATGATCCGAGGTGAAATTCAGTATTTTTTTCTCACACTTGCCAAAAGCCCAGTTGCTAATTTGAGCAGGGTGTTATCGACATAGGATAGGTGCATAACATTAACAGAACTTTCATAAATGTAAAGTGCATTCTCCAGAGTTCCAAAGCATAAGGAGAACATCAAACCCCAAATTCAGTCAACAATATTTGGATTTTCCATCAATTACTATATCTCTACTTTCACAGCAGAGAGGAATGAATCCAAGAACTTTAGCATTTAAAATATAAAATCACGTCTGAAAAGTATGTTAGAACATAAAAGATGGATGACACGACCAACAAATCCATTAATTCATTACCTCCATCAGCTCTTTGGCCTTTGAAGTGGCCTCGGATTTTGTTTTTAACAGTTCTTCCTGAAATATACAGGAAAAAAAATCGCATGTAAGAATCACCATCATCCGGTTTTAAGCATGATATGAGTTTGTAAGGTACATGATAGTCTGATACCTCAGCAATTTTGAGAGCACGTTCTGTTTTACGGATTTTGCTTTTCTGTTCCTCATTAATCTTTGCAAGCTGTAAAGCAAAAGACATTATATGTCCAATTACATACCATCCCAAACTACAAGATTGAAGAAAATCTCAAATTAAAAATTTGAAAAAAAACCAGTGCCGAAATGAAAAAAGATGCAGGCAGTCATTAAAGGCATGACAGCAAAAGAAAAGGAAAAAGAAGTGCAATAGCACAATTAAGAAAAAAGACTTAAGCAGCTGAAGTCATGCGCACATACACAGGCATGCACATGCATAACCTTTGTGGATCCATTAGCACATGATATCAAACAGTTATTAATACAGGCAGGAGATTAAGGTAAAAGGTCCATTAAAACTCTTCAAAATTGTGAATAAGATGCCTTGTATTGGAACAGGGACGTACTAAAAATCTTTAGTCATTCCAAAACTTTATGCATTTTCTAAAATCCTGACACACGAAGAACTCACATCTGCTAGTTTCAAGTTCAATTCACTAATGTTCTTCTCAGCTTCAATTGCTCTGGCTTCCAGAGCCTCCTTTTTCTTTTGTTGAGTCTCTAATTCCTTGGCAAGTTTATCAACCTGCATAAATAAGTAACATTTAAAAACGCACAACACTTCTTCCAAAGTCACTAGTTTTGTATGTCCAGATGAATAATAACCTGTTTCTCTAGTTCACCTGCACGTGCATGCGCCTTTCTAACTTGCTCTTGAGCATCTGTCTTCCCATTATTCTGTTTAACAACAAAATAAAAGCCTCACATAACATGCACGCAGAAACCCATTTCAATAAGATGGATCCACAACATTTCATACCTGGAGAGATGATAGTTCACTTTGCAATGACCCGATGCTATCTACTTTCTCTTGAATGATCTTCTCCTTCAGCGCTATCATATCATCCTTACCCTTCAATTCTTTCGTTTTCTCATCAATATGAGATTCTTCATCACCCAACAACCACACAATTCGTTAAAGGCTTCTTAAAAAAAAAAGAAACATAAAAAAAACTTGCACAACTGAAAAACAAGTTTATTCCTTTATAAAACAAGAAAACTAAGCATAATCGTAAATTAAACAAAAATTATTATTTTCACCACAATTAATTATCTCTGATTTTCCTAATCCTTGCATTAACACTGCATTAGTCAATCTAATCACAGATAAACCTGCTTTAACCGCTCAAAAATTAGTATAAGAAATTATAAAAATTCTGGCTTCCACTTCATAAAAATCATACAAAAAACAAATAAATATCTTAAATTTGGCAGGATTAGAATCAAAATTAATAAAAAAGACAAATGAATATCTTCGATTTGACAGAATTAGCATCAGATTTCAAGTAGCATCGATAATATCTAAAACCAAAAAGTCAAACTGCAAAATATCGAGAATCGTAGAAAAAGTTGAACAGCCAAAATAGTAAGAAAGTGAGTAACTAACTAACCGAGAGCGTGGATCTTAGACTTGAGTTGATCAAGCTCGATCTTGAACGCCGAGGAATCAACGGCAGCCGCGGACCCGGTAATATCATCATAATCAGCCCTAACACTGACTACGGCAGTGAGAGTTAGGGCAAAAATGAAGAGAGTCGATAGAGAAGCGAGTTTTGAGGCCGCCATGAACTCACAAAACTTACTAAAGAAAACTCAAAAGAGATGGAAAGCCGGCAGCTTAGTTTATAATATACTGAGCGTGTCAAGGTCGGAAGGAGTCGAGTTAAGAGCATAAAAAATATCAATTCAAATAAAGAAACGTGAGCAGAGCACGACCAGAACAGAGAAACTATTAATTGTTTTATATATATATATATATATATAATTTCTTATTACCAATCGTAATTTTCGTGTCGAGTTAATTTTCGTGGTTGTTGAGAGTTGAGACTCTGAAAAGGAGTTAGGGTAACACGTGTCTGATGTTCCCTCGGGTTAGGAGTTAAGACTGGTGTTATAAAACCCGGACTATCCCCCACGTTTGGTATTTGGTATTGAGTTCTAAACGGTGAATTTGTAAATTTTGAAATTTTTATTTATTTAAGATTATTTTTTATATTTTTAGATGATTTTGATATATTAATATTAAAAATAATTTTTTTTAAATAAAAAATATTATTTTAATATATTAAAAAACAATTATTATTATACTATAATCACCCGCAATTGGAGTGCGGTAAAAGACAAGTAGAGGTTGTCGGGGGGGTTATTAAAGACTATTAAATATGAAAGGTTGAATTTGTACACGGAACTAGGTGGGCTGGTGGCAGAGGGCACCGAAAGCCAACCACAGTAATCAGAGTTGTTTTTCAATCAATGCAGTGTTCGTGGAGTGTGGACCGTGGATGGATTGCTGGCTGGCTCATGGTTAATGATCTACGGTGGTCCATGACTGTTGCTTTTAGCGGAGATTATGGCTTCTTAAGAGTTATAAATTATAGATTTTGAAAATAAAAGAGTGGTGATGTTAGCCGTTAGAATATTAACAGGTATTTACTCTCAGCTAATATTTAAGATCTTTTATCTAGAGGGATAACAAAAGATGAAATTAAGTTCTCTTAATTAATAAGTAATTTGATTTCTCTAGGGGGGGTAAAAGTGGAAATCAAGTTTTCTTAATTAGGTGAAATGTAAAGCTAAGAAAATTAATTTGCCTTTATTATTTAGATTTTTTCCTCATCTAAGAATTGAATTATAAGAAAAATTAAAAAAAAAATTGGAAGTTCATCTTTTTTTTCTTCCGAGTACATGCCCGCCATGAATCTCTTACGGGCTCGAACTCGGCTGGTGCAGGTCTATTATTCACCATAGATTTAGAGCCCACTACAAGCAAAGCCTTAAACTTGTCCAGTCATACCCAGCCCAGATGCTTCATTTAGCCTGTCCCGTCGCACAAATTTTACGGGCATTGAGGCCATTTTAGGAAGTTTATTTTAAGAATAGCAGTCATAAAATATTTATTTGCAAATCAGGGGGGGAATTTAGGAGGCAGCGCATTTTAGTTAGTTGCTAGCCGCTAGCTAATTGATTTTTTGAAAAATAAAAAAATAAAGAGTTGCATTACTTTTAATAACACAACCAATCGAATTTTTAAAAATTAAAATTAAAAAGTTGCACCACTAAAAATAATTAAAAATTAATTTTTTTTAAAAAAATAAACTCTTAAAGATTACGCTACTGAGAGTGGAATGCTTAATATATATGTTTTATAAAGAATGACATAGCATTTAATCTCATAATTGGATTTGATTCAAATTTAATCAGGAGATTGCATAGATCTCATTCTATAAGAAGTCGGTGGCTGGCTATAACCATCAAGGTCGAGAAAGCTTTCAAATTTGATTGTGAATTTATTGTTTTTTTTATCATTAATTTTTATCTTAATATTAGTACTTATTCATGCTAATTTTTTAAAGGTTGCGATACTCCTAGCTAGTACACCTCTCTTATTATTATTTTTCTAAATTAAATTGGTTGTGTCATGAAGAGTGGCACAACTAGCTAAATTGTGATAGTTCTGATCAATCATAATCATGCTAGTTAAAAGCTGTGATATTAAAAAAGAAGAAGAAGAAGAAGAAGAACTCCGATTTAGGCTGCAAAAACAAATTAAAAAAAAAAAAAAGTCAGTACATGTTCGCTTCAAGTGCTCATATTTATTGAAGGTATGGCATGAACATGGCAGCAAAATTAGGCATGGCCATTGAATTGGTGATGGCTTTGTGGGTCTAGTGCAGAACTTTTTGACCCAATGCACTCTCCTTTTATGGAATAAAGGACACGAAGCATTGATGTGGGAGAAGAACACGTTTGATTTGCTGTGAATGTTGTAATAGAATAGTATCTTAAAAGGTTTATATGCTGACTTTGAGAAATTAATTAGTTATTGTCATGTCCACGTCCGTTTTCAATTTCATGCAGGCATAGTTATTAAACTTGATTGCGGTTTAGAATTGATCCAATCAAGAGATTTGATTTTAAATTTTATGGGCAACTCGAGTTAATCTGAAAAAATTAAAAAAATTAAAATTTTAATATTTTATATAAAAAAATTCATGTAAATATAAGTTATATATATTGTAAACAATGAAATTTAAAAGAATATTAAAAAAAATATATCCCACATTAAAAAAATATTATATTAAGTTTTTAAGTTGAAGTATTTAAATCAAAAAAGTTTTTTATCCCACATTAAAAAAACATTTTTTTTAAAAAAATATAAAATATATATACTGATAAGGTTTTGGATTGACCTACCAGGCTGGGCTGGGTTTATCAACAATGCATATAGGTTAGGAGTCCCAAATACTGAATTTTCCGTGTCTCGATAATTATGAAATTCCTGTAGATATATAGAGTGCAGTCATGCATCGAAGAACATCGATTCCTCTCTCTTTGTCAAGAAAAATCTTGATTTTAGAAAACATGCATAGGATTCCTCTGAAACTCACGGAGATTTTGCACCAAGGTTTTTTAATATATTAAAATTTTAAAACTTACGGCAAAAACATGCATAAGAGTTGATTTCAAGGCTATCCACCAACACACAAAACTACATAATTATAT